>CETB01038376.1_pt1 | contig 229762 bp, 200 predicted proteins | sample 356381 | NCBI WGS metagenome assembly CETB01 (sample SAMEA2622545, study PRJEB7988) | marine metagenome | biome: marine biome (ENVO:00000447); feature: deep chlorophyll maximum layer (ENVO:xxxxxxxx); material: "saline water (ENVO:00002010), including plankton (ENVO:xxxxxxxx)" | depth 155 m | reverse complement strand
AGCACTTCTAGAAAGCGTAATCCGTCCACTTTAGGCATTTCTATATCAAGCGTAATAACATCTGGCGACTTTTCTAGAACCAGCTTTTTTGCCACGAAAGCATCGGGAGCAGCACCCACTAATGCCATGTCTGGCTCACTTTTTATAATCTCACTTAGAATTTGCCGGATCAGTGCCGAGTCATCTACCACCAAAACTTTTATCGTCATTGTTAGTCCTCGAAGATATCTACGCTACCGGTAGGTGCACGTCTTGACAGTTCCCACCGATGCTGACTTTCTCTTTCAATAATAGTGGCGTTATTAAGCTCGTGAATTCGCTTCATAAAGACATTGCCGTTGCTTGGAAAAAAGTAAACCTTGCGCGCGTAAACATCACATAAGTCACTGGCCAATATCGGTATGCCTTCCGTGCTTAAAAAGTCTGTTACGAACTCTGCGTTGAATTTCCCAACATCGTGCTGCACGAAGGACGGCACCACTTTTCCACCACCAAACACTTTTGCTTTTATTTGGGCTTTATTGGCACCGGCTTTCACTAAGTCGTTGATAAGAATTTCCATGGCATGCACGCCGTATTTGGCAGCCATACCTTGTGTTTTTTCGAACTCACTGGCAGTTTTATTTACTGTAGGCAACATAAAGTGATTCATGCCGCCAATGCCCGTTTCAGGGTCGTATAAACATGCCGCCACACACGAGCCCAATACCGTTACCAACATTTTATCTTGTGTTGTTACGAAGTATTGTCCAGGTAATAGCTTTACTGCGTCGATAGAAAAACGTTTGTCGTAATAGCTAATAGGTACTTCGAAATTACAAGATTCCACACGTGCTCCTAATGAACCGGGCGATATATAGTTTTACCTACCGGTCTCACAAGATTAGTACACATATTGAAGTTTTCAGAATGCCCTGCCATATAAAGTCCTGCAGGCTTTAACATACCCACCATTCTTTGTAACACGTTTAATTGAGTGGGCTTGTCGAAGTAAATCATTACGTTTCGACAAAAAATGATATCGAGTGGACCTTTTACATCCCACTTTGCATCGGTAAGATTGAGTTTTTTGAACTGCACCATATGTCTTAACTCATCCACTACTTTCACTTTTCCCTCGTTTGCACCTTTACCTTTATGGAAGAATTGTTTTTGTCTTTGGACGGGTATTTTCGCGATAGATGCTAAAGGATAAATACCCGCTTTGGCTTTTTGCAGTACCTTACTGTCTATGTCTGATGCAATGATTTTCACAGGCGTTTTGAAGCTTCCAAACGCCTCTGCGACGACCATGGCAATAGAATAAGGCTCTTCTCCGGTGGAGCTGGCAGCACACCAGATAGTGGTTACTTCTGGATGTTGTTTTAAGTGCTCAGCCAGTGCAGTGAAGTGGTGTGGCTCGCGAAAAAACGACGTAAGATTGGTCGTCAATGCATTGATGAACTGCTCTAGCTCAGGTTCAGACTTATCAACTACGCCTAGATAATCGTTAAAGCTTGTGAGCTGAAGGGCTCTGATACGCCGAGCCAATCTGCTGTATACCATCGCTTCTTTAGCGTCTGACAACTTTATACCTGCTTTTTTGAAAAGCATGTTTTGTACTTTGTGGAAGTCCGCCTTTTCAAAGGCGAACTCCCGAGTGCTTTCGCGCGATGAAAGAACCGTTGTCATTAGAACGACTCCCACTCGGCTTCATCAGGCAGTGCGGGTTTCAGTGCTTGTGCTTGAGGCGCGTTGTTAATCACTGAGGCTACGCGTGGCTGCTTGAAGTCGGTGTGAGAGAGCGCAGCGATGTGCTTTTGCTCCATTGACAAGCCCTTTCCAACTTCAAATACCGAAACTCGCTCATTGAGTTGCAACGACTGCTGCTTCAAACTGTCCGCGGCGGCGGCAGCCTCTTCTACCAGTGCTGCATTTTGTTGGGTCATTTCATCCATTTGAATGACCGCTTTGCTCACCTCTTCAATGCCCGCCGCTTGCTCGGCAGACGCAGCGGCAATTTCAGACATAATGTCGTTTACGCGCTTAATGGAAGTTACGACTTCAGCCATGGTGTCGCCCGATTTCACAACCAGCTCGTTACCGCTGGCTATTTTAGTAACAGAGTCAGAAATCAGTTCTTTGATGTCTTTCGCTGCTTCGGCTGAGCGCTGAGCTAAGTTTCTTACCTCTGAAGCAACTACCGCAAAGCCTCGCCCCTGTTCGCCCGCGCGAGCAGCTTCAACGGCTGCGTTTAAAGCAAGAATATTAGTTTGAAAAGCGATGCCGTCTATAACACCAATAATGTCAGAGATCTCTTGTGCCGAGTCGTTGATTTGGGTCATGGTTTTCACCACTTCACCTATAACCTGCCCCCCTTCTGAAGCAATTTTACTCGCCTGTGCGGCTAGGCCATTCGCTTGCTCTGCATTCTCTGCGTTGAGTTTTACGGTTCCCGTTAGCTCTTCCATACTCGATGCAGTTTCTTCCAGACTGGATGCCTGCTGCTCAGTGCGGCTTGATAAGTCAGCATTGCCCGTTGCAATCTCACCCGACGCCACATTAATGGTTTCTACTGCTTCGTTAATACTTGTGATGGTGCCTCGCATTTCGTTGATGAACTGATTAATGGCCTCGCCCAACACAGCAAAGTCACCGTCTAAAGCATGTTCAATGTTGACCGTTAAGTCGCCCTCAGTCAGCTTGGTCATTACGTGTTTAATTTCATCAACAGCTTGGGTTCTACCCGTAATATCGGTAGCAAACTTAACTACACGAAAAGGCTTACCATTATGGTCTAAAATAGGGTTGTACGTGGCTTGAATAAATATCTCTTTGCCGTTTTTACCCAATCGACGATATTCACCTGAAGAAAAAGTGCCGCTGCGTAGCGCATCCCAAAACGCCGCGTATTCAGGGCTAGCTCGGTGAGCAGGGTCGACGAACATGCTGTGATGCTTACCTTTGATTTCATCTAAGGTGTAGCCCACCGTAGTTAGAAAGTTTTCATTGGCATGCTGAATAATGCCATCCATATTGAACTCTATGACGGCCTGAGACTTTCCTATTGCAGCTAACTGCCCTTCAAAGTAGGCATTTTTCACTTTCTGTTCGGTGATATTACTGGCGTACTTCACCACTTTAACCACATTCCCACTCATGTCTAAGATAGGATTGTAGGTCGCTTGAATCCAAATATCTGAGCCGTCTTTCGCAATTCTATGAAATTCACCCGAGTAAAATTGGCCTTCTGCCAGTTTTTTCCAAAACGATTGGTATTGTTCAGATTCTCGCTCTTGTTTAGTCACAAAAATGCGGTGGTGTTTGCCTTCAATTTCATCTAGGGAATAGCCAACCGTTGCCAGAAAGTTATCGTTGGCGACGAGAATATTGCCTTTTGTATCAAACTCGATCACCGCTTGTGATTTACTTATTGCGTCTATTTGCCCTGTGTTAAACGCGTTTTGTAGCTTTTGTTCAGTCACATCAGAGGCATATTTCACCACTTTTATTGGCTGGCCGAACTCGTCAAAAATAGGGTTATAAGACGCTTGGATCCAAAGCTCACTGCCATCTTTTTTTACCCGTTTGAATTCGCCTGACTTAAAGTCACCTTTCTTTAAGTCACGCCAGAACGCTGCATACTCAGGGCTCATTTTGTAGTTGGGTTCAACAAACATACTATGATGCTGACCTTTGATTTCGTCCAGCTCATATCCCGTTGTTGCGCAGAAGTTAGCGTTAGCGTTTTGAATAACGCCTTCAAGGTCGAATTCAATCACAGCAAGGGACTTGTCGATGGCATTAATTTGACCTTCGTAGTCGGCATTTTTGCGTTTTTGCTCCGTTACATCGGTAGCAAATTTTACTACCCGAACAATATTCCCGAGCTTGTCATAGATAGGGTTGTAAGAGGCTTGAATCCATACTTTGTCGCCGTTTTTCGCTACGCGGCAATATTCACCGCTGCTGTGCTCACCGTTTCGCAGCGATTCCCAGAATGATTTATATTCTTCAGACACGCCGTAGTCTGGCAATACAAAAAGGCGATGATGCTTACCAACAATGTCTTCTTTCGAATAGCCTGTAACCTTCAAAAAGTTTTCATTGGCGTCTTCTACTATTCCCTCCGGCGTAAAGGAAATAATGGCTTGGCAACGATCTAACCCTGCCAGTAAACCTGTTTTATATTGCAGCTCCTGATCATTAAGCCATTCCACCATAGTGCCGAGCTTGTCGCCTTCAACACTTTTAATGGTAGACAACTTAAGGGTAAAGAGTAAGTCGCCCACAGGCAGTAAAAAGGTATCGCTGCTATCACAGCTTTTGTAACGCAAATTCAGGTCGCTATTGTTGGCGAAAAACGCTGCCATAGTAGAGCCCGTCAGGCCTTGAAAATTAATACCTGGTAAAACACGCTCGAACTGCGTTTGGTGCTCGTTGGCTAAAGCATAAAATGCTTTGTTGGCGAAGGTGATCGTTCCCTCGGCATCGACCAACATCAAACATGCGGTACTTTCGCTTAGCGCTTGCTCTTGAAACCGTGAAAGACTTTGTGCCGCTACTAACTCTTCATTATGAAATATATTAAATACGCCCATTATTCCATCCACCTGATTTGCGACGCTCTGTTCTAAAAGCGTCAAACTAAATGCCGTGTAATAAAAAAGGCGAATTCCTTTTCAAGAATTCGCCTTCGCTTTTTTAGAACGACTCCCAATCGTCACTGCTTGGTACTTTTGGAGCCAGTTTCTTCTGCGTTTTAATTGCTGTAACCGGTGCAACGTGTTTATTCTTGTTTACTGATGCAACCTTTATTGGTTTTTCTTCACTGACCGTCGCTTTAGCACCAATGTTAAATGCTGATACGCGTTCAGATAAACTTCCCGCTTGCTGCTGCAAACTTTCTGCGGCAGCCGCAGCCTCTTCCACCAGCGCTGCATTTTGTTGCGTCATTTCATCCATTTGCACAACGGCTTTACTTACCTCTTCAATTCCAGAAGCTTGCTCAGAACTTGCCGCTGCAATTTCCGACATAATGTCGTTAACTCGCTTAATGGAAGTCACCACTTCTTCCATGGTGTCGCCTGACTGATTGACGAGTTTGTTACCGCCATCAATCTTGCTTACCGAGTCTGATATAAGCTCTTTGATTTCTTTTGCTGCTTCGGCAGAACGCTGAGCCAGGCTTCGTACCTCTGACGCAACTACCGCAAAGCCACGGCCCTGCTCACCTGCTCGTGCAGCTTCTACGGCAGCGTTTAATGCCAGAATATTAGTTTGGAATGCGATGCCGTCGATTACGCCGATGATGTCTGAAATTTCCTGCGCAGACTCGTTGATAGACGACATGGTGTCCACAACCTGACGGATTAGCTCACCGCCCCGCGACGCGATTTCACAGCTCTGAGACGCTAAGCTATTGGCTTGTTCCGCATTTTCAGCGTTGAGCTTGACGGTACCGGTAAGCTCTTCCATGCTCGACGCCGTTTCTTCAAGACTAGACGCCTGCTGTTCGGTACGACTTGATAGGTCTGAATTCCCCGTGGCAATTTCAGACGAGGCCGTATTGATTGTCTCTACTGCTTGGTAAATTGAACCGATAGTGCCAGACATTTCACTAACGAATTGATTTATAGCATCGCCTAGTACTTGGAATTCACCCTCGAACTGTTCATCAAGCTCTGCCGTTAAGTCACCGCCAGATAAGCGGGTCATCACATCACTGATAGAACCGATAATGCGACGCATATCGTCGATAAAGCGGTTGATTGACGTGCCAAGCTCTTTAAATTCACCCTCGAACTCATGCTCAATGCGGCAATCTAAATTACCCTGAACCAATTCATTCATGGCGGTTTTGATATCGCTAATGGCCTGTTTTCTACCAGTAATATCAATGGCATATTTCACCACACGGTGAGGTCTACCGTTTTGATCCAAAATAGGGTTATAAGATGCTTGGATCCAAACTTCTTTCCCGCCTTTGCCCACGCGCTTAAATTCATCAGTGAACTGTACGCCTTGGCGCAACTGTTCCCAAAACTGACTGTACTCAACACTGCGCTTATACTCATCTTCCACAAACATACTGTGATGCTTGCCTTTAATTTCATCCAGGCTGTAGCCAACCGTGTTTGTGAAATTCTCGTTGGCGTTTAAAATTTTGCCCTCAAGGTCAAATTCAATAACGGCCTGCGCTTTGTTTATTGCGTCTATTTGTCCTTCGAAATAGGCATTGCGTAACTTAGATGCAGTGATGTCGGTGGCGAATTTCACAACGCGAATAACTTTACCTTCGCCATCGAAAACCGGGTTGTAGGTGGCTTGGATCCAAATCTCTTTCCCCATTTTGTCGAATCGACAAAACTCGCCGTTTTGTGACTTGCCCTCTTTGAGGTCGCGCCAAAATTGGGCGTACTCTTCTGAGCGAATGTATTGTGCGTCACAAAACATTTTGTGATGGTTGCCAACAATTTCATTGAGGCTGTAGCCAAGCGCATTAAGAAAATTGTCGTTCGCGTTTTGGATAACACCATCGGCGTTAAATTCGATAACAGCCTGGGCATTATTCAACACATTAAGCATTGTGCTTTTAATGAGTAATTCTGACTGATCAACCCATTCAACCATGGTGCCTATATTGTTATTCTCTTGGTCAAAAAACGGCGTAAGAGTGAGTTTGAAGTTCAAGTCGCCAATGCTAATTGTAGAGGTCATTGTCGATTTCAATTCAGCAAGGATATTGCGCTGATGCGAAGGATTGCGATGAAACTGGTCGATGTTTTGACCTTCCAAGTTGTCAGCAGAAAAACTGGGGAGTACAGCCTGAAGTTTCTTCTCGTTTTCTTTAAGCAGCGACTTTACAGACTGATTAGCATAGATAATATTTCTGTCTGCATCGGCCATCATGATGCAACAGGTTGTAGCATCAAGTGCCTGTTTGTTTCTTAATGCTTGGTTAACGTCCGTTGCTTTTGTGAAGTCTTCTAACCACGTCATAATTCCCATTTTCTCAGCCCTCTACCACTTGTGCTTTTGTTTCAACTAAACCCAATTCGTTACTTGTAATTAAGCTTTCAATATTGACTAAAATAACCATGTGCTCATCGACATCGGCCAGTCCGTGAAGGTACTTGCTATCGAACGCCACACCGAACTCTGGTGGCGGCAGCATGTCTTCTTCGGAAAGGCGAATGACGTCAGACACGCCATCTACCACAATGCCAACGATCCGCTCGTGAACGTTAAGCATAATGACGATAGTAAAATCGTTATAAGTGGCTTCACCTACGTTGAACTTAATGCGTAAGTCGACGATAGGTACAATGTCGCCACGAAGGTTTATCACGCCTTTAATGAAGTTTGGCGCATTGGCAATTTTGGTAACCTGTTCGTAACCACGAATTTCCTTCACGGTTGTGATATCAAGGGCATAGTGCTCCTCACCCAAGACAAAACTTAAGAATTCGTTCTCTTTCGATGCGCTAACGGCTTGTTGTAAGGCTGCTTCGCTCATAGTGAAACCTCTTCATTTGGAACATTTGTACAGTTAGTAGCCACCGAGTCTGCATCCAAAATCATGGCTACCTTGCCATCTCCCATAATGGTTGCACCTGCGATCCCTGCTACTTTTTTGTAATGTTGCTCAAGGCTCTTAATTACGACTTGTTGTTGACCCACAAGCGAATCCACCAGCACGCCATAGCGCTTCTTACTGCTTTCTAGTAGCACGACGATCCCTTTGGTTGGCTCAGTGATGCCATCGTCTACCTGCATAAGTTGAGTAAGTGACACCAGCGGCCAGTACTGGTCTCTAATCCACAGTACTTTGTCATTGCCAAGGGTTTTCACTTGAGATGATGTGGGTTGAAATGATTCGATAACGTTAAGTAGTGGGATAACGAAAATTTGATCGCCAACCGATACACACATGCCGTCTACGATAGCGAGCGTGAGTGGTAAGTGGATATAAAACGCAGAGCCCTCACCCTGCGATGATTCAATTTCAATACGCCCGCCAATAGACTCGATGTTTCTGCGAACCACATCCATGCCTACACCTCTGCCCGACACATCAGTAACTTCTGCAGCAGTCGAAAAGCCCGCTTGAAATATAAGCTGCCAAATTTCACTGTCGGGCATATCTGGCGTAACCGTGAGGCCGTTTTGTGTGGCTTTCTCTACAATGCGTGCTTTGTTTAAACCGGCTCCATCGTCGATAATACCAATGATGATACTGCTACCTTTCTGCTCTGCACTTAAGATAACTGTGCCGTTTTCGGCTTTGCCGGCTTCAAGGCGTTTTTCAGGACTTTCTATACCGTGATCGATACTGTTCCTTACTAAATGCGTAAGCGGATCGACCAGTTTTTCGATTAGGCTCTTATCTATTTCGGTGTTGCCACCTTGAATCACCAAATCCACTTTTTTGCCTAGCTTCGAAGACAAATCACGTACCACACGAGGGAAGCGATTAAACGTCATGTTTACCGGCAACATGCGCATAGACATGACTGATTCTTGAATTTCACGGGTATTGCGCTGCAACTCGTCTATAGCAAGCTGTAGGCGCTCTCCGACTTGTCCTTCAACTTCCTGCCCCACGTTTGAAAGCATGGATTGAGTAATCACCAGTTCGCCGACCAGATTAACCATCGCATCGATTTTGGTGGTATCGACACGAATTGATGCTGCCTCTTTCGTCGCTGCTTTTGGCTTGGTTTTAACGGGCTTCACAATAGGTTGTTTTGGTGTAACTTGTTTCGAAGAAGATTCAGTAGCGTCTGTTTTTACAGGAAGGGTGTCGGGTTCGAAAAAGCCAAAGCCCTCATCAGCTACGCCGACCTTGGTATTCGCTTCACCTTTAGCCTGCGTCTCTTCTGATGTGGCTTCATCTTCGAAAAGTCCGAAGCCTTCAATGTCATCTGAGATATTTTGACTTTGAGAACTTTCTAAATTGGTTTATTGAGATTCAGTCTCGTCTTCATCAAAGAATCCGAATCCATCAATCTCGTTGTCTGTATTAGCTTCACCTTGAGCAGTTTGATCACATGTTTCTTCTGCGTTTTGTGGCATTTGTCCTGACGCACTTGCGAGGGTATCTTCAAGGACTTTTATGCTTGCATCAATTTGTTCTTGGGGAAGATCTGTTTGTTCTTTATATGCCGATAAGGTGTCTTTCAATACATCAAGGGTTTGCAAAAATATGTCGACAATGTCTGCCGTAACCTGAATTTCCTGGTTTCGGGCTTTGTCGAGCAAATTTTCCATTACGTGAGTCAGATTCATTAGTGCATCGAACCCGAAAATCCCACTGCCGCCTTTGATAGAGTGCGCCGCTCTAAAGATACTGTTCAGCTCTTCGGGGTCGGGCGCATCCACATCCAAGGTCATGAGCAACTGCTCCATATCTTGGAGGTGCTCATCACTCTCGTCAAAAAACACACCGTGAAATTGGTTTACATCAATGGTCATGACTGACTCCCATTTACCCTATTCAAACCGACTCTCTTAACCTAGAACGCGCTTCATCACATCAAGTAGCTTATTGGGGTCGAAAGGTTTCACCATCCATCCGGTTGCTCCCGCGGCTTTGCCTTTTGCTTTCATGTCATCACCGGCTTCAGTGGTCAGCATGACAATTGGCGTCGACTTGAAGTTCGCTAAACCTCTGAGCGATTTGATAAGCGTTAATCCGTCCATGCGAGGCATGTTTTGATCGGTAAGCACGAAGTCGAAACGCGCGCCTTGGCATTTGTCCAACGCATCTTGGCCGTCTTGTGCAGTAGTAACGTTGTAGTTCGCTGACTTAAGGGTCATTTCTACCATCTGGCGGATGGACACAGAGTCGTCCACAATCAGTATGCTTTTGCTCATAACTCAATCACCTATAAAAATGTCAGGGTTAATCACACATCGTTGTGTAACTATTTATTCTTGCTGTTAAAAAAGTTCTACGTCACCTGCGTCCATTGACGTTGACGAAACAGGGTTGTGATCTGCTTGCCCTTTTTCCGTCAACGAAATCTGGTAGTTAGCTAGGTTGTCTTTCACTTTTGTCGCAGACTCAGGGCTTAGTTCTGAAAGCTGCAACACAATGAAATCAATAATCTCGCGGGTGTAGGTAAGGTTTTGACCGTTTATATCGCCAAATTGTAAGCCGCGAATAGCGGCAGCAGTTGAGTCTGCAAGTTGTTGGCGAATAGCTTCAAGCTCACTTGCGCCCTGTATGTCGGCTTCGGCTTTTTTGATAATGCCTTTTAGCTGCTCGCTAATGGCGTCTTTCGCGTTGACCACGTGAGAAATGTCCTGAGAAGCAACCACTTCTGCAGTTTCCGTTAGTTTATCGATGAGCGATTTGATGTTTTCTATTTGCGTTTTTATAACGTCGCTAAACTGTGTAGAGCGGGTAGATAGCGCACGGACCTCATCGGCAACCACAGCAAAACCGCGCCCTGCTTCACCAGCACGCGCTGCTTCAATGGCAGCGTTTAACGCCAAAAGATTGGTCTGAGAAGAAATATCATCAATACCACTTAACGCCTCAATGACAGTAGGCATGGCCTGCTGAATGGTTTGTACTTGGGTTTCTAACGCCCTTGTAGACTCGGTCATTTCAGTTGTTGAGGCGATGAATTGCGTTAGTGTGATGTCAGTATCAGAAGCAAATGTCCGCATTTTATCGGCATAGGCACAGTCGCTGTCGTCATCATCTGTTAGCAGATTATTGATGCTAGTTTCTTGTTGGCCTAGAAGGGTTTGTAGCGAAAGAAAGGAATCGCTCAAGGTAGCGACAGCATCGTTTTGTGTAGAAAATATGTCGGCCAGGTTTGATGAGGTGATCGTCAATATGCTGCTTGCTTCAGATACAGCAACATCCATAGAGTCATTGGCTAACGAGTTTGTGTTTGAAAATGAAAAATCTTGTGATGGCCTGCTTGTGCTATTGGCTGCAGAGTCCTGATTACCCTTTGCCACTTTGAGAAGTACGAAAAGCAAAAATAAAACGCAAACAGAGCTGATAGCAAGCCCCAAGTGCGCTATCGAGGTGAAAGCCAGACTCCAACTCGCCAACATCATAAGAAACGCGATAATAAACGCGTTGCTCTTATTAGAGAAAAAGTTATCCAGATAATTTGCTGCAATGGCGACCACAATCCCACCTCAATTGTTACTACCGCGTTAACGGATGTACAAAACACAATCAAATTATGGTCAAGTTTCCAGCTTCAACAATTATACTTTTGAATATTTTTGTTAACTTATTACTTTGGTGACATTTGTGACACCAAATAATCAGTGTTGCGCTAGACTAAAAAGCTTCAATAGTTCAGCACTGTGGGCATTGCATTAAGATTAAAGGCGCGAGCCCGCGCCCAATGCTTCTAGCGTATCTAGAATTGCATCTGAGATATCTTCTAACGGCTTGATAAAACTAGCGGCTTTCATTTCTACAGCCACTTTAGGCATACCGTAAACAACGCAGGTTTTTTCATCCTGACAAAACGTAACAGAGCCTTTTGTGTGCATACTCTTAAGGCCTTTTGCTCCATCCCGTCCCATGCCTGTAAGCAGCACACCCACCGCGTTTGCGCCAGCATGCTCAGCCAGCGAGTCAAACATCACATCAACGGAGGGCTTGTGTCCCGATACCTTGGGGCCATCATCAAGGGTTAAACGATAGTCAGCGCCGCTACGCTCTACTTTTAAATGTTTATTACCTGGTGCCAAGTACGCAAATCCAGGCAATAAACGCTCCCCTCCGTGCGCTTCTCTCACGGTTATTTCACAAAGGCTATCGAGCCGCTTGGCGTAGGTGGTTGTGAACCCTGGAGGCATGTGTTGGGAAATAATGGTGGCCGGTGCATTGCGGGGAAAATGCATGATAACGTCTTTTATTGCTTCGGTTCCCCCAGTTGATGCGCCTATACCAATTAACTTTTCGGTTCCTGTGTAGCGCATAGAAGCATGTTTTGTGCAGCGTGTTTGCGTAGGTTGGCCTAACCTCGAATGCGCTGCTGCTTTTATCTTTTCAACAATAACCGCCGCGTATTCAGCCATACCTTGCGCTACGCCGAGCTTTGGCTTTGCCATAAAATCCACAGCGCCTAGTTCGAGCGCACGCAGTGTTGCGTCGGCACCTCTTTCAGTCAGCGTAGATATCATCACAACTGGGGTCGGCATCGCCTTCATCATTACTTCTAAAAAACGTAACCCGTCTACCTTCGGCATTTCAATGTCCAGAGTAATAACGTCTGGCCTGAACTCTTGCACCATTCGCTTCGCCGCATAAGCATCCGGCGCCGCACCCACAAGCGTTAAACCTGGATCTCGGGTTACTATTTCTGAAAGGATTTGGCGGATTAACGCAGAGTCATCAACTACGAGGACTTTTATAGGCATGTGACTGTTCCGAAAATGAAATTACACCCGTCTTAGCTTGTTCAGAAAGTAGAACCCGGTGGGTAGATTCGCGCTCGTAGAGGGTAGCATTGTTAAACTCGCGAATACGCTTCATATAAACATTACCGTCGGCAGGAAAGTAATAAATTTTGCGAGCATAAGTAGACATTAAATCACTACTTATTAACGGTATGTTCGCGTCATCCAAATACTCCAAGACAAATTCAGCGTTTACTCGTCCAATGTCTTGCTGCACAAACCCAGGAAGCACCTTTCCTCCTCCGAATGCTTTAGCCATCAACTTATTTCGCCGTGCGCCAAGGTGTACAAGCTGATCAATTAACATGTTCATGGCGTGTACACCGTACTTTGTGGCTAGGCAAGCGTCGAGATTGGTGGTGAAGTTGAGGTCAGGCAACATAAAGTGATTCATACCACCAATCTTCTTTTCTTGATCGAAAATACACGCTGCTACGCAAGAACCAAGAATGGTTACCAGCGCTTTGTCTGAAGCAGTGGCATAGTACTGACCCGGCAATAGTTTAACGGCTTCTTTTTGAAGGCGGTTATCAAAGTATCGAATGGGGTTTTCGTCCTGACTCATACTGCAAATTCCTTTTAAACGACTGGCCGATAAATGGTTTTCCCCATGGGTGCGACCAGTTCAGGATACATCGTGAAGTTCTCAGAGTGCCCTGCGACATACATCCCGTCATTGCACATCAATTTAACCATGCGCGCTAAAATTTTGCGCTGCGTGGGTCGATCGAAATAAATCATGACGTTACGGCAAAAAATCACGTCCACTGGCGCATCCACACACCAGTTTGGCGACATCAAATTTAGTGGTTCGAACTGCACCATTTTTCTCAGCTCATCCACTACTCTTACTCTTCCGGTTTGTGCGCCTTTTCCCCTATAGAAAAATTGCGTTTTATAATCGTAAGACAGCTGACTGATACTGTTTTGGGCATACACTCCTTCCCGAGCCTTTTGCAGAACTTTACTGTCGATATCAGTGGCAAGTATTTGTACATTGGGAGTAAAGGTGCCAAACACCGACGCCACTGTCATTGCAATACTATAAGGCTCTTCGCCAGTGCTGCTTGCGGCACACCAAATACGCTTAGTTTGAGGTCGCTTTGTCAGGTAATTGGCGAGTGCGTCAAAGTGATGTGGCTCTCTGAAAAATGCCGTGAGGTTAGTGGTGAGCGCATTAATGAAGTGTTCCATTTCATCTTTACAGCTTCCTACATACGCTAAGTACTCTTTAAAGCTGTGTATCTCTAGTGCACGCAGCCGCCTGGCAAGGCGGCTGTATACCATCGCATCTTTTGAATCAGCTAAGTTAATTCCGGCTTGTTTAAACAGCAGGCTTTTAACTCGTTCAAAATCTCTTCGGCTATATGGAAATTCCCTTTGCGCATCCGTGCTTTGTAGAGCGGTCATACACTAAAACGCCTCCCAATCTGACGCATCTGGTGCCGCTGGGTTCAGCGCTTTCATTCGCTGCTTGGGCACTTCACGCTCTTTAGGTAATGCTTTGCTGCCGTTTAGCGACTGAATGTCAGCATTCTGAGTGGGCTTGCGACTACTTCCCACTTTGAACACAGACACCCGTTGGGCTAGTTCACCCGATTGCTGTCTCATACTGTCTGCAGCCGCTGCTGCTTGTTCAACTAACGCAGCATTTTGCTGAGTCATTTCGTCCATTTGCACCACCGCATTGCTCACTTCCTGTATTCCGGTGGCTTGCTCAGACGATGCCGCTGCAATTTCAGACATAATGTCGTTAACGCGTTTAATTGCAGTGACGATGTTGGCCATGGTTTCCCCAGACTTATTTACCAACACGTTGCCATCACCAATTTTATCGACCGACGCAGAAATTAGCGCCTTTATGTCTTTTGCCGCCTCGGCAGAACGCTGCGCTAGCGTTCTCACCTCAGAGGCAACAACGGCAAACCCGCGACCTTGCTCGCCCGCTCTTGCAGCTTCAACTGCTGCGTTCAGTGCGAGTATGTTAGTTTGGAAAGCAATGCCATCAATAACGCCGATGATGTCAGATATACGCTGGGCAGAGTCGTTAATTTCACCCATGGTATGCACCACTTGTTCAATGACCTTTCCGCCCTCTGACGCTACTTCTGATGCCTGGCTTGCCAAGCCTTTTGCTTGATCGGCATTCTCTGCATTTAGCTTCACTGTGCCCGTTAACTCTTCCATGGCTGACGCTGTTTCTTCTAAGCTAGACGCTTGCTGCTCGGTACGACTAGACAAATCGGCGTTGCCGGTGGCGATTTCATTTGAAGCCGTATCGATGGTTTCCACAGCGGTGTGAATTTTCACTATGGTGTCGCGCAGTTCACCAATAAAGTGATTAATAGATTCGCCAAGCACCTTGAAGTCACCTTCTAATGGCTCTTCTATCGTTTTCAGTAAATCACCGTCTGTCAGACTTGCCATAATAGACTTAATACTTTCTACCGCTAAGGTTCTTCCTGTCACGTCCGTGGCATATTTCACGACTCTAAACGGTGTGCCGTTTTGGTCTAGGATTGGGTTGTAAGAGGCTTGAATGTAAACTGGTTTTCCTGACTTGTTGAAACGCTTGTATTCTCCGCTAGCGTAAACGCCTTGGCGCAATTGCTCCCAGAATGCTGCGTATTCAGGGCTGTTTTTGAAAGCAGGGTCCACAAAAATACTGTGATGCTTTCCTTTCACTTCATCTAGGGTATATCCCATCGCGGCTAAGAAGTTGCTGTTTGCGTTTAAAATTACCCCCTCAAGGTCAAACTCAATGACGGCCTGTGACTTACTAATGGCATTTAATTGGCCTTCAAAGTAGGCGTTTTTCAACTTCTCTTCGGTAATGTTAGTCGCGTATTTGACCACCCTAAACGGGTTGCCATTCATGTCTTCTATAGGGTTGTAAGAAGCTTGGATCCAAACGGCTTTTCCTGCTTTGCTTACGCGCTTAAATTCTCCTGAGAAGAAATTACCTTCTTTAAGTTCAGACCAAAAACGCTGGTACGACTCTGACTGTCTGGTTTCTTCATCCACAAATAGTTGGTGATGTTTACCTTTGATTTCGTCTAGTCGGTAGCCCATGGTGTTGAGGAAGTTGTCGTTAGCAGTAATGATAGTGCCGTCGACATCAAACTCGATCACAGCCTGAGATTTACTGATAGCGTTAATTTGTCCTTCGAAATACGCATTTTTTAACTTGTCTTGCGTTACATCGGTGGCAAATTTAACGACTTTAAATGGCTTACCCGAGCTGTCGAAAATGGGGTTGTACGATGCGCGGATCCATATTTCCCTGCCACCTTTTGCAATGCGTTTATATTCACCCTCACTGTGCTCTCCGGCTTTTAAGCTTTGCCAAAAAGCAGCATATTCAGCGCTTAACTTATAGCTTGGGTCAACAAACATGCTGTGATGCTGACCTTTAATTTCAGACAGGCTGTAACCCATTGCGGCGAGGAAGTTTTCGTTGGCGTTAAGAATTTTACCTTCTAGATCGAACTCAATAACGGCCTGTGACTTATTAATGGCAGTAATCTGTCCTTCGTAATCGGCATTTCTTTGTTTTTGCGCTGTAATATCAGAGGCAAACTTGATGATGTAATCTACGTCACCGTTGTCATCAAATACTGGGTTGTAGGTCGCTTGGATCCACACCTCTTCGCCTTGCTTGTTAATTCTGCAAAACTCGCCGCTGTGTACGTCGCCGCTTTTTAGTTTTTTCCAAAACTGCTGATATTCTTCGCTTTGAGCGTAATCACTGTCGACAAAAATGCGATGGTGCTTTCCCACCACCTCACTTTCGCTATAACCCATTGCGGATAAAAAGTTATCGTTGGCCGACAAGATTTCTCCGTCTGTCGTAAACGATATCACCGCCTGGCTTCGCATAATGGCATCGACCATACCTTTGTTGCGTTTATTTTCAGTGTTGTCCTGCCACTCGGTGACATAAAGCTGAGTGCCATTCTCGTCTATCGTTATTGTAGATGCACTTACACAAAAGCCGTGCTCAGCAAGAGAAACGAGGTGCTTATCGCCGGAAGTATGGGTAAGTAAATAGGACAGGTTTTCTGAAGAGCTTGCCCCATTTGCAATGTCGTCTATGTGCTTTCCTGATAGTGAAGACTCGCCATCGTTGACAGTAAAGTCCTTAGGGTAGGCCTTTGTCATTCGCAGGAATGCGGGAGTGTGGTAGTGAATACCCCCCGACTTGTCGATAACCAACAAGTTTGAGGCACTGGCCTTTAGAATATTCGACTTCAATAGCGAGTCGTGCTTCGCTATTTTTAACTCTTCGCCGTTCAGAAAATTAAATACGCCCATAACTAATATTTCCCAATGTCAGGTGTTTCCGTTTAGTGAAGGACCTTGTAACTACGCGTCGTCTTTTACGCTCTCAGGTGCGACTAAACCCAGCTCTTCGCTGGTTATTAAGCTTTCTATGTTCACCAGAATGACCATGTTTTCATCTACATCAGCTAAACCGTGTAGATACCTGCTGTCAAAAGCTACGCCAAACTCTGGTGGCGGAAGTACTTGTTCTTCAGACAAGCGAATAACATCGGATACACCATCTACCACGATGCCAACAATACGCTCTTGAATATTCAGCATTATCACTATTGTGAAGTCGTTATATGTGGCCTCGCCTACGTTAAACTTAATGCGCAAGTCCACGATAGGAACGATGTCACCACGCAAATTAATCACGCCTTTTATGAAGGCTGGCGCATTCGCAATCTTAGTGACTTGTTCGTACCCTCTAATTTCTTTTACTGTGGTGATGTCCAAGGCGTAATGCTCATCGCCAAGCACAAAACTTAAATATTCTTTGTCCTGTCCGCCGGTAACCGCTTGATGCAAGGCAGTTTCACTCATGAAAGTAACTCCTCTATTTGACTGGAGGTATACGTTGTAGCAATGGAGTCTGCATCGATAATAAGTGCGACTTTTCCGTCGCCCATAATGGTTGCCCCCGCTATTCCAGCCACCTTACGGTAGTGCTCTTCTAAGCTTTTAATCACCACCTGCTGCTGACCGACGAGTGCATCAACCAAAACACCAAAGCGTTTTTTACTGCTTTCAAGCAACACCACAATGCCTTCTGTGGGAGAAAGCGCGGCATCCTCTACTTCCATGAAGTCGTAGAGGGGCACCAAAGGCCAGTATTGATCTCGTATATAGAGAACGGTGTCGTTGCCCAAGGTCTTCAGCTGCTGCTTAGTAGGCTGGAAAGATTCAATAATATTTAAAAGTGGGATCACGAAGATTTGCTTACCCACCGACACACACATGCCATCAACTATGGCTAGCGTAAGCGGCAGGTGAATGAAAAACGCTGAACCTTCACCGGCGCTAGACTCGATATCGATACGACCGCCAATCGATTCGATATTGCGGCGCACCACATCCATACCTACCCCTCTTCCCGATACATCGGTAATGGCTTCGGCAGTTGAAAACCCAGGTTGGAATATAAGCTGCCATACTTCTGAATCAGGCATGTCATCAGATACGGTGAGCCCGTTACTTCGCGCTTTATCGAGAATTTTGTCGCGGTGAAGACCACCGCCATCATCAATAATGCTGATAATAATGCTACCGCCTTTCTGCTCGGCACTTAGAATAACCGTGCCTTTCTCTGGTTTGCCAGCAGCGACGCGTTTGTCGGGCATTTCTATGCCGTGATCGATGCTGTTGCGAACGAGATGGGTAAGGGGGTCGACGATCTTTTCAATTAAACTTTTATCAATTTCCGTGCTGCCTCCCTGGAGCACCAGTTCTACCTGTTTACCTAACTTACCTGCCAAATCTCTTACTAAACGCGGAAAACGATTAAAGGTTGCGGTTAGCGGGAGCATGCGCATAGACATCACTGATTCTTGAATTTCCCGGGTGTTTCGCTGCAGCTCATCAATAGCTAGCTGCAACCGTTCGCCAACTTGCCCTTCAACGTCTTGCCCTATCATAGACAGCATAGACTGGGTGATAACCAGCTCTCCGACTAAGTTAACCATGGCATCAATTTTAGTGGTGTCTACACGAATAGAGGCCGATTCACGGGCGGTGCTCTTTTTCGCTGGCGGTTTTGGTGGCGTTTTGGCTTGTGTTGTCGTGGGGGCAACGCCAGTAGTTGGCGCTTTATCATTGTTAGATGTTGTTGCTGTATTTAATTGAGTACTCGCGCTTTGCGCGTTATTACTACTCGCAATTTCTAGGGAAGTATTGATATTGGTAGCTGACGGTGCGTCTTCGAAAAAACCGAAACCCTGCTCTACTCCAGCTGTTTCGGCTTTAGTCGTTTCAGTTTGTGCGTCGACGGTATTATTCGATATTTCATCATCGAAGAAGCCAAAGCCGTCATCGTCATTATTCTCACTTTTAGTGTTGTCGCCGTGAGAGAGCACTTCGTTAACTGGCTCGTCGTCGAAAAAACCAAAACTGTCGTCAGCGGCTTCAATAGCACTATTAGGCTCATCGTCAAAGAAACCAAAGCTGTCGTCCTGAGCGTTTTCGTTTTGCGCATTCACGCTTACTTCTGAAGAATCGTCACCATCGCCGGGGGCTGGGTCTGTATATTGACCGTTGATTACGCCATTTAGAATTTTAATGCGCTCGGCAATACTGTCTTCTGGTACGGGGGTCTCATCGCGGTAGGCGTTAAGCGTGTCTTTTAAAACATCGAGAGTTTCTAAAAGCACATTTACAATGTCAGCGGTAACACTAAGCTCATTGTTGCGGGCTTTATCTAACAAGTTTTCCATCACATGCGTTAAATTCATCAACGCATCAAAACCGAAAATACCGCTGCCACCTTTAATCGAGTGGGCAGCGCGAAAAATACTATTTAGCTCTTCAGGATCAGGGGATTCAACATCTAAACTCATCAATAGCTGTTCCATATCGTCGAGATGTTCATCGCTCTCGTCGAAAAACACGCCATGAAACTGTTCTATATCGATGCTCATTCCGAATCCTTCCAGATTTTAGGAGTGGGTGGGCGATTTAGCCCAGCACGCGCTTCGTTACATCAAGAAGCTTGTTTGGATCGAAAGGCTTTACCATCCAGCCTGTGGCGCCAGCGGCTTTACCTTTTGCTTTCATATCGTCGCCTGCTTCTGTAGTAAGCATAACAACAGGCGTTCTGCTGTAAGTCCCCAAACCGCGCAAATTTTTTATAAGCGTAAGGCCATCCATTCGTGGCATATTCTGATCGGTTAAAACAAAATTAAATTGCTGACTTTTGCATTTATCTAACGCATCTTGCCCGTCTTGGGCTGTCGTAACGGTATAGCCCGCACCTTTTAGGGTCATTTCTACCATCTGACGAATGGACACTGAATCGTCAACAACTAGAATGTGTTTGCTCATATGCTCACTTCTCCAAAGTAGGTCATTACTGACTGTGCTTCCTGTTCCTTGCTTAGCTAGAACAATTCGACTTCCCCAGCGTCCATAGATGTTGCAGACACAGGGTTGTGGTCATTTTTCCCTTTCGCAGCGAGTCCTTTTTGGTACTCGTTTAATGCACTGACGAAACGCTCGATATTGTTGGCATCTAACGTCGCCAACTGCTCTAAAATGAACTTGATCATATCTTGGGTATACTGAATGTGTTGGCCGTTGATATCGCCAAACTGCATACCCCGAATGGCCGCATTTATCGACTCGTCAAGCTGAGAGCCAATGTCTTCAATCTGTTTTGTGGTTACAAGGTCAGCCTCTGCTTTCTTGATAATCTCAGACAACTGCTCACTGATATGTGATTTAGCATTAACCACCTGAGAAATATCCTGAGACGCTACAAATTCAGCAGTGTCTGTGAGCTTATCTACCAGACTTCTTATGTTCTCGACCTGGGTTTTAATCACATCACTAAACTGAGTGGAGCGAGTTGAGAGCGCCCTGACTTCATCAGCAACAACAGCGAAGCCACGACCAGCCTCACCTGCTCGCGCCGCCTCTATAGCCGCATTCAAAGCAAGTAAATTAGTTTGTGCAGCGATGTCATCAATACCACTCAGTGCTTCAATTACCGTAGGCATGGCCTGTTGAATGGTTTGCACTTGCTCCATTAGGTGCTTTGTCGACGACGACATCTGTTCTGTAGAATCAATGAATTGCGTTAGTGTTCCATCGGTTTCGCGGGCGAAATTGCGCATTCGGTCGGAGTAAGACTGCGTATGCGCTTCGTCCACACTTAGCAGATCTTCAATACACTCAATTTGTTGAGAAACTAGTGATTTCAAACTGCTAAAGGCGTGAGACAAAGTTTCTACTGCGTCATCCTGCGTTGATTTGATGTCCGATAAATTGGCGTCACAAGTGCCAAGTGAAACACTTAACCCCTCACTGGCTTTTTCAATATCAGCATTTCTGCTTGTCGCCATATCCGCAGCACTATTCTCTGTCGGGTATATCTCGTCGCTTTCTCTGTTATTTTTTGAGTGAATGAGGGCACAAATCACCACTGCGCCGGTTAGCACAGCGAGAGCGGCTAACGCCGATACTGAAAAGTAGAGCACCCACGAAGCGATAACTCCAATACCTGAAATAGCAAATATGGCGTTTACTGCGCTCTGCTGATTTGAAGATGTGTTGTTAGCTGACAAAAAACTCTCCTTGAGAATTACGCGCGGCTTAGTTTCACCCTGAACATTCAACTGCCGGTTGCTTCTTTTAGACAAAGGCAGTTGAACGAAGCAGCTAGCTTCCTATCATTATTAACAGTTCGAAGTTTCTCACTCCGCTTAAAATCACAGGTGTTAAGCCAAAAACTATCTCTTTAAAACACAGAGCAATGGCGCGTTACCCCTTTTAAAAAGTAACAACGTTATATTTCGCTGCGTTTTTACATATGAAGTAAGCGTAGTACCCATTTTGAAAAGTAGGCAAGAACATGCATAAGTTTTTTATTAAAAAAGCGTTTTTTGGCTTTAACTGCGCCTAAAAAGCGCAAACTAGTTCTTATCAGGCTTGTTTTCAGAGTATTTGACGTAATTCCACTATGCGACAAGTGCGCGACTATGCAGGTTGCTCTTTCTGAAATCGAAACATTCATGTGCGACTATGGTGCACACCACTCCCTAGTAATTTATCCATACATGCCATTAATTATTTTTGATTTCGACAACTGCTTAGCTCCGGGCAATAGTGTAGGTGAAGACATATTGCTACCTCTATTCGATGTCATCGAGTCAGATAAGAGTAACGATTTAACTCCCTCTATGAGACAAGAAATGCGTCTGGATTTTTGGCGTAAACCTTTGGACTATATTGTTGAAAAATATAAGTTCTCTGAGCATTCAAAATCTGCGAGTTATGCTTACTTTTCGCAGTTGAGTATTGCGCACCCTATAGAAGGCTATGAAGACACTCATTTAGTTAATGCGTTTGAAGGGGTGAAGCTACTTGTAACTTCTGGATTCCAAAAATTTCAACATTCGAAAATTCGCCAATTGGGCGTTGAAGATGCTTTTGAAGACATTTACTACGATGACCCAGGTAACCCGCCTAGAAAAGGCAAAGCATTCTACTTCGACATCATAGCCAAAAAATACAATACAGCTCCGAGTGAGGTATGGGTTATTGGGGACAGTGAGGAGTCAGAAATTAGTGCGGGTAATAGTTTAGGTATGAAAACGGTTCAGATACTTCGACCGGGCGTTAAAAAGTCACCAAAGGCACAATTCCATGTGTCTTCGCTTCAAGAGTTTTTAAGTTTGGTACAGATGTCTTAGCGCCTGTTGGACTAGGTCTGCGATTAGCGCTAGAAAAGACATAAAGCGGAAACAAAAAAGCCCCGCATTTTCATGCAGGGCTTTCTGAATAATGGTGCCTCGACCCGGGATCGAACCAGGGACACGCGGATTTTCAATCCGCTGCTCTACCAACTGAGCTATCGAGGCTGAAACTTGTTAGCGTTCTAGGCGTTTACTGCCTGTCCTGCTGTGGGTGCGTATTAAACGGTTTTCGCCTTCACAAGTCAACCGTTTTTCTCGCTTTTTTTGCGCTTTTATTACTGTTTGCGCATTGTTTGCTCAAAAAACGCTTTTTTGCTTATTTTTCAGGCGGAACGTAGCCTTCAATCGTAGGCTCTACGTCGTCAAACAAGTATGCCGACATCTTTTCTTCTAAAAACTTACGGGCATTCGGTTCCATCATATTCAACTTGTGTTCGTTAATTAGCATGGTTTGCTTTTTCTGCCATTCGGCCCATGCTTCTTTAGAAATGTTGTCGAAAATACGCTTACCCAGCTCACCCGGGTAAAGTTGGAAATCTAAGCCGTCAGCTTCTTTTTGAAGCTTGCGACAAAATACCGTTCTTGCCATGTTATTTCCTTTCGTTCGCTATCTGCTTAGCAAAAAATGTTGCGTTGGGCTTAAAACGCCTAACGCATTAACTGCTGAATAATCTTGGTTGTAGGTGCCGCCAAACCAACTTCAATAGGCTCGTTCAACGAAAACCAACGAAATGCTGTTTCGGCTACGCGCTTTGATGGAGCAGAGTTTACCACGGCCACTACCGGGGTGATATCTAAATGAAAATGGCTAAAGGTATGACGGAACCCTTCAAGCGTTCGGGTTTCGTCGACACTGATACCTCGCTTGGCCAACTGCTCCATCCCCTCTTCTATTGAAGACACCTCAATAAAACCATATAGACCACCCCACAGCCCTGTTGAGGGACGCTGCTCTAAATACACTTGGCTGTTAAACTGTGCCACCATCATATAGGTGGACTTCTCGGGTAGCGCCTTTTTCGGCTTCTTACCCGGGTAGTCGGCTTGCGCGCCTTGTGCGTAGGCAATGCAGTCGGCTTGAAGCGGGCACTCATCACACTTTGGCTTGCTTCGCGTACAGATCATCGCGCCCAAGTCCATCATCACCTGCGTATAGTTGGCACAACGTCCGCCTTCTGAATTGGTGGGCGTGTTTTTCTCGGCCACTTCCCAAAGCTGATTCTCTACTTTTTTCTGTCCCGGCCACCCGCCGATTGCATAGTATCGGGCCAACACACGCTTCACGTTGCCATCTAATATAGGAAAGCGCATATTGCGAGATAGCGAAAGTATCGCCCCAGCGGTAGAGCGCCCTATGCCGGGCAAATCCATGACTTCTTCCAGACTATAGGGAAACTCGCCGTTGTATTTTTCTACCAGCGTATTCGCAGCTTTGTGAAGATTCCTTGCTCTTGCGTAGTAGCCAAGCCCAGTCCAATGATGAAGCACGTCGTCTTGAGATGCCTTAGCCAAGTCGTGCACGGTAGGAAAAGACGCCATAAAGCGTTTGAAATAGGGAATTACCGTAGTGACTTGGGTTTGCTGAAGCATTATTTCAGACACCCACACTTTGTATGGCGTAACGTCTTGTTGCCAAGGCAAATGCTTTCGCCCGTGTTTATCAAACCATGCGAGCACTCGCTCTGCAAAGCTACCTGTATATTGTTGTTCTGTCATAATCGTCTGTATGGGCAATTACTACCGCTTGGTCGCTTTCTACCTAGCGACCATTCATTAAAAAGCGCGCTATGGTAGCATGTAACTAGCCAGTTTATTGTTAAGGAGCACACGTGTCTGTGCAGCACCCTGTTTTATTTTTTCCCGGTACGCTCTGTGACGAGCGAATATTTCTGCCTCTTTGGCGCACACTCAGTATTGCGCAACGTCGCTATGTGCCACTTCAGTGGGCAGCTTCACAAGAAGAAATGTTAGCATTAAGCGAAGATCGTATTCTCGAAAACGAAAAAGTGCACCTTGTGGGTTATTCCATGGGCGGGTTTATAGCTGCATTAGTAGCACAGCGCAATCCTGCCAATATTGCTTCGCTAACCTTAATCGGTTACAACCCAGAAGGGCTTTCAAAAGAAGAAATAGCCAAGCGTAAGCAGCTGACCACCATGCTTAAGCAAGGAAACTTCAAGCCCGACAACGATGCTTATCTTTCGCGATTTATCCACCCTTCCCGCTTAGCGGATGAAAACGTGGCTGGTGTGGTAAAATCTATGGCGCAAGATTTGGGTAAAACCACCTTACTTAACCACACCATGGCTACCACACCACGAGAAAGTACCGTTAAAGCGCTGGCAAAGATCAACGCGCCAGTAACGTTTATCACCGCACAGCAAGACGCCATTGCACCTGCAGAAGCAATACAGCAACTGAAAAGCGCGTTACCTAAAGCGACGTTTCATACCATTCAGGATGCGGGGCATATGTTGGTACTTGAGCAAACTGAAGCCGTAGCATCTATTATTGCTAAACAAATTGGCGTATAAAATTACAGCATTTTTGCCACGATAGCGTTGCATAAGCCGTGGGTAAGTGGATAATGCGCCACCATAAAATTGGGTAAGAAAGGCATTGCAAATGAGGCAATTCAAAAGTCAGGCGGAAGCAGAAGCCGCTGGAGTATACGTAAGCAAGGTAAAAAGCTTCGTGAAACGCGAAGGTAGACTTACTAAAGCACAACAAAAAGCGCTAGAAGATCACTGGCCAACCAAGGGCATTGACTACGCTGAAGCACCGTTATCGCTGTCAGAAATTTTTGGCCGAAGTGCGCCTGTTGTTGTAGAAATTGGCTTTGGTATGGGCAAGTCATTGGTTGAAATGGCCGCAAATGCACCTGAGAAAGACTTTATCGGCATTGAAGTTCACCGTCCAGGCGTTGGCGCATGCTTAGCTGAAGCAAGCGAACAAGGTGTCGAGAACTTGCGTGTAATGGACCATGATGCAGTAGAAGTGCTTAAGAATATGATCCCAGACGGTTCGTTGTCTCGTCTACAACTATTTTTCCCAGATCCTTGGCACAAGAAGCGTCACCACAAACGCCGTATTGTTCAACCTGAATTTGTTGAGCTGGTTCGCACCAAATTAGCTATTGGCGGTTGTTTTCATATGGCGACAGATTGGGAGCAATATGCTGAGCACATGTTAGACGTTATGATCAATGCCGACGGTTACACCAATACTGCAACTGACGGCGACTATGTACCTCGTCCAGACTACCGCCCAATTACTAAGTTTGAAACCCGTGGCCAAAAATTAGGTCATGGCGTTTGGGATCTAATTTTCGAGCGTACTAAGTAATGATTTTATCTCCTCAAAGCCAACTGTTAGAACGTAATATCGCGCTTTTCGACGAAGGTCAGTGGGCATTTATCAACCCTTCTGATGCGTATTTTCTGGACGGTCTTAAATCGCAAGAAGTCACGGTAATTCACCAATATTTCGATATTTTTTCAGAGTGCGTAAGAGTCGTACCCTCGGTATCGTTTGATAGCCGAGATATTACGCGCACAGGTTTTGAGGTGACGCAAAAAGTCGGAAATCATACTCATATATTTACGCCTTTCGTTGCACTAGAGAAATCTCACACTGACGTGATGATTTTCTTACCCAAAGCAAAAACCCATTTTCAGATGCTATTGCGAATGGCAGCCAGCATGGTGGGCCAAAATGGTCGTATTCACGTGGTGGGTGAAAATAAGGGCGGTATAAAAAGTGCTTCTAAGTTGATGGACCAATACGGCCCAACCCAAAAGGTTGATTCTGCTCGCCACTGCAGTCTTATTACCGTTTTAGTTGAAGAGCCACACCTTGCCTTTGAACCGGATGCATGGCTTGATATGAATACTTATCACGTTGAGGGCACAGCTTGGCAAGTGGCCTCTATGCCTGGCGTATTCAGCTACAAAGAACTGGATGCGGGAACTGAGCTTTTACTAGAAAAACTCTCAACATCACTGAGTGGTGAAATTCTGGATTTCGCATGCGGCGCTGGCGTGATTGCCAGTTATATAATGCTTAAGTATCCGCATTTGAAGCTTCATCTTACTGATGTTAGCGCACTTGCAGTTTACTGTAGTGCACTCACCCTAGCAGACAACGGATTATCAGCAACACTCTATGCTGCGGATGGATTGCACGGTTTTACCCAAAAAGTACAGCATATTGTCACCAACCCGCCATTTCATACTGGCATTAAAACTGACTACACCATCACTAAGCGCTTTATCTCTGACGCTAAAGCAAGCTTAAGTCGTGGCGGCACTATGCAGATGGTGGCAAACCGATTCTTACCCTACCCAGGTTTACTCGCTGAGCACTTCCAAACGGTCTATACCACAGCACAAACGTCGCAATTTTCTGTTTATCAAGCGGCTTTGTAATTAAAAAAACCATTAGCTTGTGCTAATTTAGCTTTTCTACCTGTTGCTCATGCCATTGCGTACTCCACGCAATGGCATACGGCGCTTTTTCCGTACACTATATTTAAGCATTACAAGTGCACTGCACGCTACGCTCTGGGGGATCACCTGTGAATATTGTATTTGCTATTTCAGAAGTTGAAGAATTGGTAAAAACCGGCGGCCTTGCAGACGTTGGAAAAGCACTCCCACTCGCGCTAGATACCCTGGGCGAAAGCATCACCATTGTTATGCCTTATTACCAAGTACTGGCTGAACAGTTGAACCTACCAACTGTAACCGAGCAACAAACCCTGTTTACTGAAGGTCAGGTGTACCATTTTGATATTCGCTACATGCAATGGCACGGTATTCCTATTTACTTTGTAGACTCGCCTGAATACTTCATGCGTGACGGGCTATACGCCAACGCATTTGAAGCCTATGAAGACAATGGTGAGCGCTTTAGCTTTTTCAGTGGCGCCGTACTCCAAACGCTAAAAGCTATCGATAAAAAGCCTGACATTATTCACTGTCACGACTGGCATGCGGCCATGCTGCCGTTTTTACTTACCCACGACAAATCTGGGTATTTTGACGGTACTAAAACCATATTCACTATTCATAACGCGGCTTTTCAAGGCGTGCATAAGCTTGAGAGCATTCCCTTTCTTCGCCATCATCCAAACATTCTGGCGCAAGTGCACGGCGGTTACATCAATATGCTGCAGAGCGGGATTGAGTTTGCCACGAAAGTGACAACCGTAAGCCCTAACTATGCAAGCGAGTTACTCACTGACCTGGGTAGTCATGGCCTGCACGAGCGGCTTGTAAATCGTCAAGCCGACTTAAGCGGTATTCTTAACGGATGTGACTACACGCAGTGGAACCCCGAGACAGATACATTCCTACCTGAGAATTACAGTGTAGAGAATCTTCATCCAAAGACCGCATGTAAACGAGCATTACAGGAGAAGTCGGGATTACCTGAGAATGGCAACGTACCGCTTATTGGAATGGTGTGCCGGCTGACTGAACAAAAAGGCTTTGGCTACATACTGCCCATTTTGGACGATTTAATTAAGCACAATGTTCAAATGGTAATTGTGGGCACGGGCGACCCTAAAGTGTGTATGGACCTTGGCGAATTCGCTCAACAACACCCTGACCAATTCGCGTTTATAAATGGGTTTAGTTCCGAACATGCCCATTTGGTAGAAGCCGGCGCTGATTTCTTCCTAATGCCTTCTCAGTTTGAGCCGTGCGGATTGAACCAGATGTACAGCTTAGCTTATGGAACCATCCCCATCGTACGTTCGGTAGGCGGACTCAAAGACACGGTTATCGATTACAGCAACGATAGCGAAGGTACGGGTTTTGTGTTTGATGATCCTACGCCATATGCACTGCTATCTTGCATTCGTCGAGCTCTGCTGGCGTTCTACGAAGATGCCGGAAAATTCAGGGCGATGCAGCAACGTGGAATGCGAACGCGATTCACATGGGAAGCAGCGGCGAAGAATTACCAGCAACTATACGTTTCAACCCTCAACTAAAGGGCTTTGCGTACATTAATTATTGTTTATGGGCGTCTTCCTTTTTGCGCATTTTTGCGCCACTATGAATATATGGAAGACGCGAATGGACAATACGCAAAACGGATATGACGGATAAAGTAGTCAAGCTTACGATTAAAAGCCTTTTCATTTGGGTGGTAATGTCAATTACTACGTTTTCGCTTGCAGTGTTATCCAGTCTTGCCGTCTACACGCAAATTAAAACTTACCGTCATGAACTTGAGTCTAACGCACTCATGTTGGCCAAGTTGGTCGCAAGCAGTTCAGCTATGTATCTTTATGACGAAACGCCAGAGCGCATTGAACTTGCCCTAAGTAACCTTGCTGCCGCCGACCATGTTTTAAATGCCCATGTTTACAAAGCGCAAAGCGGTAACCTAGAGCCCCAGATTTTCGCCTCTTATAACAAGGAAGGCCAGTTATTGTTAGGGGGCAAGGAAAATCAACTGGCGTCCATGTTTATGACACCTCAATTGGCCGACAATGGTCAATACCTTGAATTAAGTGCAAAAGTCTTCGACACTGAGACGAACATTCAGTTGGGCTGGATATATTTACGAATTTCCTCAGAGAATTTTAACCAGCTTGTTGGAAAGTCGATTTGGCTTAATTTGGCAGTAGCCTTGGCGCTTTTGGCTATTAGCTTTTACTTTGCAGTGCGTATGCAGCGTATTGTAACTGGCCCCGTTGAAGACATCGCTAACTTCTTGCAGCGTACTTCACGACAACGTGATTATTCAGCCCGTGCCAGCGGCTCCACTATTAGAGAACTCGATATCTTGGCTGACGCCGTGAATGTGATGCTGTTTCGCATGCAAGAGTACATGCAAAAGCAACGACAGGCGGAGGAGCAACATAGAAAGCTCAATGCCAGCTTAGAAGATATGGTAAGTCACCGAACCACCGCCCTTAAGGATGCAAACCAGGAACTTATTCAAACGTTAGAAAAGCTACATCAGTTTCAGCGTCAAATTGTACAGAATGAAAAGATGGCCTCGCTCGGTGATATGGTTGCGGGCGTTGCGCACGAGGTAAATACTCCGATAGGTTTAGGCGTTACTGCGTCGACAATGATGTTAGACAGGTTAGCGGTTATTCAAAAAGACTTTGAAAATAAAACGCTGAAAGCCAGTGCAATGAAACGCTTTTTGGATGAAAGTAACGAAAACCTCAACATTATTTACCGCAATTTGAACAGAGCTGCCGAACTTATTAGCAGTTTTAAGCAGGTTGCTGTAGATCAAACCTCAGAATCTAGTCGAAGTTTTTGCGTTGTACAGCTAGTTAATGAGATACTATTGTCATTGCAGCCTCGACTCAAAAAATTAAAACACAACATCAACGTAGATTGCGACCCTACCCTTAGCGTTGAAACGAAGGCTGGCCCAATAAATCAAATCTTGATTAATTTAATCATGAATTCGGTTATTCATGGGTTTGAAACCATGGATGAAGGCACAATTGATATTCGTGCCGAAATGGTGAGTAGCAATAAGCTCAAGCTTGTTTATACCGATAACGGAAAAGGCATTTCCCCAGAAATTCGCAAACGGATATTTGACCCCTTTGTCACCACGAAGCGTGGGCAAGGTGGTTCCGGATTGGGAATGCACTTGGTATACAACTTAGTAACGCAAGCCCTTAATGGTTCAATATCGATCACCAGTGAGGAAGGCAACGGCGTAGAATTTGTAATTATCTTCCCCGTTGTTAATGCGAAAACGTCAGAATAGTTGTATAAAGTATGAACTTTTCTTGATTTTTATTGGCTAACCCCAATACCTTAACAGTAAGAATATTCACAAGTTGCTTGCAATCAAGTACATGAATATTAAAATTTAACCAGTTAGTTGCTTAAATCGTATTTTAGAAAGAGTGTAGAACACCATGCAGACGCCAAATGTGTTAATTGTTGAAGATGAGGTGGTAACCCGTACCACGCTTAAGAGTTTGTTTGAAGCGGAAGGGTATAATGTGTTTGAGGCCGAGAACGGTGATCAAATGCATGATTTCTTCGAGAATCACGCTATCAATTTGGTTATCATGGACATTAACCTACCGGGTAAAAATGGCCTTATTTTGGCACGTGAAGTACGTGACCGTAAAAACGTTGGGCTTATCTTCCTAACGGGTCGTGATAACGACGTTGACCGTATTCTAGGTCTTGAAATTGGCGCAGACGATTATCTGACTAAGCCATTCAACCCTCGTGAATTGACTATTCGCGCGCGCAACTTACTGTCTCGTACTACAAACTCTTCAGAAGACGACGATTTACCAAGCCGTGTAAGCTTCAACGGTTGGACGCTTGACGGTGATAGCCGTTCATTGATTTCGCCTAGCGGGAAAGAATTCCGTCTACCACGCAGTGAATTCCGCGCTCTTCACCTTTTCCTAAGCAATCCAGGTAAGATCCTTACCCGTGAGCAGCTAATTATGGAAATGACGGGGCGTGAACTTCGTCCGAATGACCGTACGGTTGACGTAACGATTCGTCGTATTCGTAAGCACTTCGAATCAGATCCTTCAGATGAAGAATTGATTGTAACCATTCACGGTGAAGGTTACCGTTTCTGCGGTCAGGTTGACGGCTAAGACGTTGTCTGAACGAGTTTTGAATTAATGAAAAGCCGCTACTGTGTAGCGGCTTTTTTATATGTAGACACTTTATCCCAATGACGGCATAGCTTAGCTATGCCGCGAATTGTCACTTGAGATATCGAGTGCTAAATGATCGACTTCACACTGAGGATTAACTGTCAGCAGCGCTAAAGCAAACTGAGTAGCGGTATTGCTTCTCTTCCAACAAGAATGCTTTATGTGTACTTGGGCTCCATGAATCATCGCCGCCTACGCCCATGTGAGCATGATCAATGTACACAAACACACAATCTTGAGATGTTAAATCACAGGTGTGTTTTGCCTCGTCTAGCTGGGATTGACCATATTCGCTCACGTTAAAATAGAACTGTCCTTTTGCTTTCAGGCCGCTAACTTCAAGTTGTTTACAGCCACAGCGCAAGCCGTTGTCCGTTGGGAATATGTAGCACGTTTGCATCTCTTCTATAGGTAAGGTGTAGCGACCATAACGCGCTGCCGCTTTTCTGTCAGGATAGTTCTCAAATGGCCCTAGTCCTTGCCAGGTAATCGACGTTGGCTTATCGGCTACAGGTACCGCCGTTTGCATACCAATACGCGGCATAGGCGGTAAACCATCATCCAAGAGCACTTCAACGTCTACCGATAGCTTAGCCTGTGCATTTATGGTGTAAACCCACTTTGTTGCCGCTACCAGCTTTTCTGAATGGTGATAATCAAACAACGATGTTATACGCACGTCTTGCGCGCCCTGCTCTACGTTTACGCCCGTGCAAGTGCGTGTCCACTTGCCAATTCCAGCACGACGCCAGCGAGACTCCCACGCATTTGGGTCTGGATTATCAACTTCGCTTACCCCAATGTCGTTATCTAGCGGCGCTCTGAAAAAGTTATCTTCTAGCGGCGCGCTAAGTGTTTCCTCCGCGCCTTGAAGCCACGAGGTTAATAGCCCGCTCTCACTATTAAAGCTAAATACGTTATTTTGCGCATGTACCAGCAACATCCCATCCTGAGCTTCAATTGATAGCTCACTAGTGCCGCTTGTTGTTTCGTTATCATTAAGAGAAAACGATACTATTCCACTCTTGTTGACTAGCGCTAACTGGGCGGTGTCCATAACATGCCCTGCTTTAGCCCACGAGCAGTCATTCGCTAGTACCACATCAATATTTAAGTGGTAGTCAGCGCCTGCTTTAAACGTAATATCTGGGCTAAGACTGAGCATTTGTGTTTGTTGCGGGGCAATGTCGATTTCGCATTCGCCCTTCGCCTCAGCAATCGGTTGTCCATTTTCTAACACTTGCCAACGTAATAACTCGTTGTCTGTGCGTCTAAATAAGTAATCGCTGCTTACTGTAAGCTCAAACTTGTTGTCTTTCTCAACCAACGAAAAGCTTAAGTGCTGCTGACAATATTTAGCTTCTAATAAGTGCGGATGTGGCGTTCTGTCTGGAAATAACAGACCGTTTATACAGAATTGTCTGTCGTTTTCAGTATCGCCGAAGTCTCCGCCATAAGCCCAGTATGCTTCGCCGCTATTGGTGTGCTTTACTAACCCTTGATCAACCCAGTCCCAAATAAAGCCACCTTGAAGGCGAGGATAAGCCTTAAACGCTTTCCAGTATTCATCAAAGCTACCCAAGCTATTACCCATAGCATGCGCATATTCGCATAGAATAACGGGGCGGTTTTCCCCCGGCATCGACAACCATTTTTTAATGGCCCACTTAGGCACTGCATCGTCTTTAATGTCGGTATCAACCCGTGCGTACATTGGCGCAATAATGTCGGTAGCCGAAGTATCAGCGCCGCCGCCTTCGTACTGTACAGGGCGCGATGGGTCAAATGACTTTGCCCAGCCATACATTGCATCGTGGGTAGGGCCGTGACCAGACTCATTCCCTAACGACCAAATAATGATGCTGGGGTGGTTTTTGTCTCGCTCGACCATTTGCGTAAAGCGCGCCATGTAAGCGCCGGCCCAGAGCGGGTCGCGAGAAAGCCTTCCCATTGGGAACATACCGTGGGTTTCGATGTTAGCTTCATCCACCACATAAAGCCCGTATTCATCACAAAGCTCATACCAGCGCGGATGATTAGGGTAATGGGCAGTACGTACGGCATTGAAATTGTTTTGCTTTAACAACTTAATGTCTTCAAGCATGTCATCTTCATTAATTGCATGCCCTTTCGTTTGATGGTGTTCGTGACGGTTAACCCCACGAATTAGCACGGCTTTACCATTTACCAGTAACTGGCCGTTTTTCATTTCAATGTTTCTAAAGCCAACGTTATAGGCCTCAACATCAACGGCATTGCCATTCTCATCAATAAGCGAGACTACGATGCGGTACAGATTCGGTGTTTCAGCAGTCCAGTGTTTAGGTTCATTCACATGAAGCGTTTGAAAAACCACGTCATCCCAACCGCCCTTTTCATCAATACGTTTATTGTTAGTGCCGGTAATGACTTGCTCGGTGACAGCGTTATCGCCATCAAAAAGCTGGATGCCCACTTTGTAAGTAGAAGGCGCATTGATGGCGGTACGTACGGTTATTGTTGCGTCGCGATAGCATGCGTCAAGGCTTGGCGTAACAAACACGTCCTGAATGTGATGCTGAGGTTTGGTGACTAGATTTACGTCGCGGAAGATACCGCTAAGCCACCACATGTCCTGATCTTCTAAGTAGCTGCCGTCTGACCATCGGATCACCATTACCGCTAGTCGGTTTTCACCTTCGACCAAGTAGCCAGACAAATCGAATTCAGCCGGTAGTCGACTGTCTTGGGAATAGCCTACGTACTCGCCGTTGCACCACAAGTGAAACGCGCTATTTACCCCTTCAAAGACGATATGATTGCGCTGTTTTAACTCATCCTTGGTAACGTTGAACGTTGTTCGGTAGCAACCCGTTGGATTCTCGCTAGGAACCACAGGAGGGTTCACCGCGAAGGGATATTTCACGTTACAGTAAATCGGTTTGTCGTGACCTTGCAGCTGCCAGTTAGAAGGTACGGTAATGGTCTGCCAATTAGCAGACTCGTCACCATTTAATGTTTTAGAAAGCAGGCTTTCAGGTACGTTTGTTGGAGCTTCAAATAAACGGAAATCCCACTGACCGTTTAAACTACGCTTTTGCGCATTGGTATTTTGCAATGCGTCTTTTAGCGTTTTATATCCGTGATGTGGACTGTGGGCATTGATGCGATTCCTCTGAGATACAACCGGGTTTTGCCAATCGTTTTGAGCCACTACTTGCGCAACATTAAGCATGTCATATCCTTTACTTTTTCGTTAAGCGCAATATAGCTAACTTTCATTAAATCCTTTATGCTCTAATCTTTCATATATTTATCCAAAACTATCATTTCACATTTATGCAACTTAGCTTTAGAGACATTGTAGACATAGGCCCTAAGTGCTTTGAACGCTTTATTGATAGTAGTAATGCGCCTGAAATCAGCGACCTGGAGATTGAACTAGCAGGATGCTCTAACTTATCAGGTGACTATACGGTAGGTCGCGTTTCGCCTCCTAACCACACCTTGTTTTACAGCATTCATGGAAAAGGAAAGTTTCGTGTCCCGTCAGGCGAGATGCAATTAGATGAAGGACAGCTAATTATTTTACCCGCTGGACAAAGTTTCGAAGTCACAATAGTCAGTGAGCAATGGGATATAATTTGGGTAAACTTGGCAGACTCCGAACGCTGGACACCATTTAATAAGCTAGGTGCTGTGATAGTGGATAATGCCATGCTGGAAGGACTGCATCATGCAATGGAACTTTTGTATTTAGAGCGTGACGTCGAGAATCGAAATTCGGCGATGCAAGTTGTGTCTCGCTATCTATACCGTATTATTGATGCGCCTTTGAGTGACGTACATACTCACGATGAGAAAGAACGACGCCAGGTAAGCAGACTACACAGCCTCTTTTCAGCGGTTGAAAAACAGCTTCAGTTTGATTGGGATATGGAAAGCTTAAGTGAGAAAGCGCATTATTCTGCCCCTCACCTTCATAGGCTGTGCTTACAAGTATTTGGGAGAAGCCCCAAACAGCACGTTATCCATTTGCGTATGACACGAGCCAAAAGCTTATTACTAAGCACGCAGTGGCCCGTATCTTATATCGCCAGTTATGTAGGCTACGCAAATGTATTTACGTTCTCGAAACGCTTTAAGAAGTCGACCGGGCTGTCTCCTTCAGCGTTTCGAGAAAGCGTAAACTAGCTGCCTGCTATCTTCATTTGGTCAATAAGCACCGAACCGGTCTGTACACTGCCGCGCACATCTTTTTCAGCGCCAATTGCCACAATGCCTTTAAACATATCTTTCAGATTGCCAGCAATAGTTACCTCGTGAACTGGGTATTGGATGATGCCATTTTCAACCCAGTATCCCGCTGCGCCGCGTGAGTAGTCACCCGTCACACCGTTAACGCCTTGCCCCATCAGTTCGGTAACGAACAAACCTGTGCCCATTTCTTTAAGCAGGTCGGCGTCGCTATGACCCGTATCACCTACTAGCCAGTTATGAATGCCACCGGCGTGGCCATTCGAGCGGGTGTTTAGTTTACGCGATGAGTAAGTGGTATAAAGATATGTGGCCAATTTACCCCCATCTACAATGGTCATGTCAGAACATGCCACACCTTCGTTATCGAAGCTTGAGCTTGCCAAACCGCCTTTGATAAACGGACGCTCTTCAATATTAAGCCACTCTGGGAAAACTTGTTTACCCAAGCTATCTAACAAGAAACTAGAACGACGGTAAAGGCTACCACCGCTAATGGCTCCGACATAATGGCCAAACAAGCTAGATGCGATGTCACGGTGTAAAAGCACAGGCACGTTGGCAGTGTTAATTTTACGAGCGCCCAAACGGTCTACAGTAGCTTTCGCGGCTTCGATGCCCACTGCACTTGCTGATTGCAGCAAAGACGCTTTACGACTTACTGTGTAAGCGTAATCGCGCTGCATATCGTTATCTTGTGCGCCAATAACCATACAGCTTAATGAATAACGGCTGCTAGGATAACCTGCATTGATACCGTGCGTGTTGCCGTAAACGCGCATACCTAGATTTGCGTTGTACGACGCGCCATCTGAATTAGTAATGCGCGAGTCGTAATTCATTGCCGCCGTTTCGGCTTCAATAGCAGTTTTAATGGCCTTTTCAGTATCCAACTCTTCAGGGTGATACAGGTCTAAATCAGGGAATTCAGTGGCGATAAGGTCGGCATCGGCCAAACCTGTACAAGGATCTTCACTGGTATAGCGTGCAATATCGACGGCTTTTTCTACTGCGAGTGTTAGCGCCGCTTTGCTCAGATCTGCGGTAGACGCACTCCCCTTTCGCTTGCCAACGTATACGCTTATACCTAAGCCACCGTCGTTGGTAAATTCAACGTTTTCAACTTCTTGCATACGTGAAGAAACGGCGATGCCCTGCACTTTAGACATGCTGGCTTCGGCTTGTGTTGCGCCTTTAGAAAGGGCTAATTTCAGTACATCATCTACGACATTTTGAATGTCGGCTAACTGCTGCTCAATTTGCATAGTAAGTTTCGCTGTCTTAATTCGACTGTGATAGTTACAATTTAGCTAAAGTGTAACACTAATGAGTTTGAAATGAGTGATCAGAAATACAATTCTCCTGAAGATCCTTACTTCGAAGATGCGCAAGCAGATGAGTTCGAAGAGGAAGAATTAATCAGTAAAACTGAGCTAAAGCGTCAAGCTAAAGAACTTCACAAGCTAGGTGAAACCTTGGTTAATTTAACCGATGCTCACATAGCCACGATCCCTATGGATGAAGAGCTAGCTGATGCGGTCGCTATTGCCCGCAAAGTGAATAAGAAAAAAGACGGTTACCGCCGTCAGCTTCAGTTTATCGGCAAAGCTTTACGTCAAAGGGATACCGCCCCTATTGAAGAGGCGTTGGCTAAAATTACACATCAGCACCAGGCGAGCAATGCGGCCTTTCATGCACTAGAAAAAGCCCGTGAAGCCGTGATTGAACAGGGCGACCCCGCTATTCAAAAGCTGATTGAAGCGCATCCTGAACTGGACCGCCAAAAGCTGCGCCAATTTCATCGCCAAGTTAAAAAAGAGCGTGAAAAAAATGCGCCGCCTAAAGCATTCAGAGAGCTGTTTCAGTATTTGAAAGACGTTATTCACGACGACTAAAGGGCGGCACGTTAGCCAAACTCTGCATTAAGTCCACCTGCCCAAGGGGGGTAATATGAAAATTTTTTCAAACCCTAATACTAAGCTCAGAAGTAAGTATGGCCAGTATCAAATTGCTGTACTGGGCGACATTGTTGGTGTATCGGCTGAAGGTATTGCTGATGGGGCAGCCATTGAGCGTTACGCACGCGACATGATGGATGTAATTAACAGCTTTGCTGGTAAGCGTTGGGCATTTCTAGGTTTTTTGCATGGCTCCGCTCTTCTCACTAAAGCGGGTGAGACAGAACTGCAGCGTTCAATAGAGTGGCGTGCGAAGCACGGAATGGCGCTTGGCGCGCTAGTTATCGGCGATACCACGGTGCAGCCTATTGTAAGAGCGCAATTTCAGAGAATTTACGACAATGCAGGCCTTGAGCTAGGTATTTTTGGCAATGAGGAAGATGCCATTAAGTGGTTGAATGAAAAAGGATTTGAAAGTTAGCCACGACTTATACCAGTCCGCTTACAAAAAAAGGTTGGTGCCCAAGCCCAACCTTTTCTTAGTTTTTGTGTGAAATTTTCGTGTGATGATTTAGGCTGAATTAAGCCGTACCACCCACCGTCAACTCGTCAATTTTAAGCGTAGGCTGACCTACACCCACCGGCACGCTTTGACCGTCTTTACCACATACACCCACGCCTTTATCTAGGGCAGTGTCATTGCCAATCATTGAGATTTTTTGCATAACCTCTGGACCGTTACCAATTAAGGTAGCCCCTTTCACCGGTGCGGTAATTTTACCGTTTTCAATTAAGTAGGCTTCCGCGCTGGAAAATACAAATTTTCCTGACGTAATGTCTACCTGTCCGCCAGCAAAGTTCGGCGCGTAAATACCTTTGTCGATAGACGCGATAATTTCCTGCGGATCATGTTGGCCTTCCAGCATATAAGTATTCGTCATGCGGGGCATAGGCAAGTGTGCATAAGATTCACGACGACCGTTACCGGTAGGCGCAACGCCCATAAGCTTGGCGTTATGTTTATCCTGCATATAACCTTTCAAGATACCATCTTCAATAAGCACGTTGTGCGCTGTTGGTGTACCTTCATCGTCTACCGACAACGAGCCACGACGGTCGTTTAATGTGCCATCGTCAACAACCGTCACGCCTTTTGCTGCAACGCGCTGACCAATGCGACCGCTAAATGTTGATGCCCCCTTACGATTAAAGTCGCCTTCAAGGCCGTGCCCTACCGCTTCGTGAAGTAATACACCGGGCCAACCGTTACCTAATACTACAGGCATAGCGCCTGCCGGTGACGCCACAGCCTGCATGTTTACGCGTGCCATGTGAAGGGCATCTTCTGCCAAGGTTTCGTAATACGGTTTTCCGTTTTCGTCTTGTTTAAAGAACGAGTAGGCATAACGACCACCAGCTCCCGCTGAACCACGTTCACGTCTATCGCCTTGTTCTAGCAATACCGAGCAGTTCAAGCGCACCAGCGGACGAATATCAGTGGCTAAAGTACCGTCACTGCCAGCAACTAAAATTTCTTCATACACACCGCTTAAGCTCACCACTACCTGATTGGCAGACGGCTCTTGTTTGCGGATATAAGCATCTACTGCTTTTAAAAGCGAAATTTTCTCAGCGTCTTGCATCGCAAGAATAGGGTTATTTTCGCTGTATCGCGCTTGCACTGGTTTTTGTCCAAGCGAAGCAACTTGTTGTGAACCGCCGCTTGGCGCAATGCCACGAGCCGCTTTACACGCTTTGTTCAACGCTTCTTCGCTTATTTCATCTGAATAAGCGAACCCTGTTTTCTCGCCGCTAATTGCACGCACGCCTACGCCGCGCTCTATGTTATAGCTGCCTTCTTTAATAATGCCGTCTTCCAACACCCAGCTTTCGTGCTGGCTTGACTGAAAATATAAATCGGCATAGTCGGTATCGTGACGATGAATAGTCGCTAAAGCACGCTCTAGCTTAGAGATATCTAGCCCTGAGTCAGATAATAAATGACGCTCAACAGATTTAGACAAAGTGACTCCTGAATCGGTTATGTTCGGCAACCGGCATATTCTGTTTAATGGTTTCTCTTTCTGCAATATCTACTTTTGCCGAGACTAACCCTACGTCGGTTTTGCGTTCGGCAAGGGTCTCCCCCCAAGGCGACAGTACAAGACTGTGACCGTATGTTTCGCGGCCATTTGCATGCACACCACTTTGATTTGCAGCTACCACAAAGCACTGCTTTTCAATGGCTCTGGCTTGCAACAACGCATGCCAATGCGCTTCTCCGGTGCGCTGGGTAAAGGCCGCTGGCAACACCAAAATATCGATATCGCCCATTGCAGTAAATAACCCTGGAAAGCGTACATCATAGCACACCGCAAGACCAATGTTGCCTATTGGCGTTTCAACAGTAACCACCTTGCTGCCCGCTTCGGTTGTCGCCGATTCACGATAACTGCCCGTGTTGTCGTTAACTGATACATCGAACATGTGAATTTTGCGGTAGTCTGCTAACACATCGCCATTGGGGCCAAACAGCATGCAGGCTGCGGAAAACTTCTCTGGGCTATTGGTTTTCACTGGAAACGTACCCGAAACCAGATAGCACTGATATTGTGCAGCAAGCGCTGACAAACGTCGCTGAATCTCACCTTCGCCCTTTGTTTCTGCCACAGCAAGTTGGCCTTTGTCTTTACCGCCGAAATAAGCAAAACACTCTGGAAGCACAACTAAACTGTCTTTCTCAATCTTTGCCGATGCCATTTCGTTTGCAACGGTGTCGAGATTTTCTTCCACGCTTGGCGCAGATGTCATTTGTAATGCAACTAAATTAACCATCGATCACCTCCATTTTAAGCCTGCGTACGTCATCTTCCGTTAACGGTCTGTCTTGCGGGTTTGCCGGTACAGGCGCATTTTGCGCAGGTAAGCTAATGTCTTTGCTGTTGCGCTCAACTTCGTCGAACTTAGGATCTTTTATGGTGCCTGTAACGCGATAGTTCACATTCGAAATAACTTTCGCAGAGGTTAGCACCTGGTCTATGGCAAGAGCAGCGAGCGCAGTGGGCGGCGTAGCCAAGAAATACACTAAAAACGGTAAGTTCCCGGTTACGTTCGGTGCGAACGATACGTTGTAATTTAATCCACCGGTATTGAGATCGGTGAAGCCCGTGATCTCTATTTCACCAGCGCCGCCGTCAATTTCAGTATCGTCGGTATACGCTTTGCCATCAACAATACTTAACGTACCGCCCATATCGTCGTAGAAAAAACCCTTAGCAAAAACGTCTCGAAAGTCGAGGCTGAGCTTCCGCACTAACGAGTTCAAGCTAAACAGGGTAAAGATACGTGACCCCTTATCACTCAACTCAGTTAGATACCCATCTGAGAGCGACCACTCAACATTACCGTTTAGCTGTTCAAACCCGAAATCCATCGGCGCATTTGGCCAAGTGATATCAAACGCGACGTTTGCGCTAGAATCTTTTATACCTGATTCAACACCATACTCTTTTAGCATCTGCCCAACGTCGGGAGACGTTAATGTTCCGTTTAACGCGCTTTGAATCTCGCCTCCGATGTGCTTCCAATAACCCGTTGCGGTAACGTTAGTTTCATCAGATTTCACTAGAAGCTGGCGAATGGCTAAACCATTCTCTTCCTTCGCGATGTCTAAGGTAATTTCACCTAAATCGATGCCGTGCACGCCACAGGACTGACAATAAAAATAAATGGGCGGTAGCGTATTTGGGTCAATATTGTAGGGCGACTCGCCTTCCTCACTTGGCATAGCACTATTCGTAGCTAACTCAACGCCGCTCTCTGAACCGGTTTTTGTCACCCCCCCGGCTTGAGCAGGCTTCTCTAGTGATAAATAGTCGGCATTTATCTCAATGCCCTGCTCGTCTAAATCACTATTAATACGAATAGTGGCTCTTGCCTGAGGCGACGCTAAGTCTAGGATCCAATCTTTATTGCGTTCTGTTGCACTGAGCTGCGCATCATTAATACTGTGGCCAGCAAAATTTAGCTTGTCGGCTTTGGCGAATATCCGCGAGGGAGTACCAAACAAATTCGCTTTTTTGCTTTCGTTTGATTGAATACTCGATTGAGCATTTGTTTTTGCAACGGCGGTGCTGGTGTCTTTCCCTTTACCGGAAAGTAACATATTTATAGTGGTAAACCATTCTTGCACATCAGCTTGAGCTAGATTCGCACTGATACTAAAACCTGTACCAATGTTGGCTATATCGCTTTCGCCAAGTGCCAAGTGCGCACGTGAAAACTGCATTTCTTTGTGCGGTAGTACGCCATCAAAACGAATGTTATCACCAAGTGACGCCTCCACATTTGATGCTTTGCTATCGCCTTTACTGGTAATAAGCAGCGGTAAACTGCTGCCCGCTGGCGTATCGAAGGGAGCAGGCAATACACTTTGTGTCGCCGTTAAATCTGCAGTTAAATTGGCAGTATAGTTAAACCCACTGTTTGAAAGCGACAGTTGAACTGTAGTGTTCCAATCACTTTCGCCGTCGATGTATTCGGTGAGGTCTGTATTCACATAGTTAGCGAGCGGATGTACATGCCATCGCCCACCTAACTCTACATTTAGGTCGTATGTGTCGCCCTGTCTACCGGATAGCGACAAGTTTACCGGCTGTTTAAGAAACTGCGCCTGAAGCCCACTTGCGTCTATATCGCCATTAACAAATGACACCTTTCCCGATGCCTTATCAAATAGCATATTTGTGGTCGCAACAAAAACGGGGTTATTCGACAAGTGCGCCGTTCCCGATGCCACCACATCTTTGCCTTTAAACGGGATATCAAGCTTTATGTCGGCAGTTAGAGGCCCGCCAATTTGCACGTCTTCGTTAAGTACTTTGCCTAAAGATTTTTTAAGGGACGAATCCATCATTAACGCGGTTAGCGCGTCGCCAGTGCCAGTACCATTGGCATAAATAATCAGGCGAGCATCTGGACTAAAGCTTGGAATGGCAGCCGACATATCACTGATTTTCATACCAGCAAGCGTCGCACTAGGGCTCTCCATCACTAATGCATTATTCACAAAATACAAAGATAGGTCTAAGTTATTAAGTGCCGGCCAGTCTGGCGCAAAAAGAAAATCCCCCTGCTCAATATCGACATACGCCTGAAAAATGCCCGTGTTGTCGTCAAACGGGAAGTCACTCGTGCGACCGTGCCACAGCACGCGCGCATTTGCGATTTCACCTTCTCCTGTAAACGCACGAGTAAGGTATTTATCGGTATTAGCCCCCATTAAAGAAGGGGGAAATAAACTGCTCACCTCATTTAGCGCCAATGGGCTTACATCCACATAAAGTGACATAAACCCTGTCGACGTATTCAGTTTAAACTGCGGGTGAAGAGTAACGGCATCACTATCAAGCAGCATATCGCTGCCTTTTACTACCCACTGCTTGTCTTCGCTATCTATCTGCTCTGGGTAAATATAAAACTGAGATTTAAACAGCTTTATCTTGACGTCTTTCTTAATTACGCCGTTGGCACTTAGTAAGCTATCCGCACTCTCTAAGTAGATAGCGCCATTATTTTTATACCAGAAAAAGTCTGCGTCTAGCGACGAAAGACCTGGTACCTTATCTGTTTTGTCCCACTGCAAATCTAGCACTTTAGCCGCTAAAGAAGGCTGGCCGTTGTGCCATTGAATCTGCAACGTGGCCAACTCGCCTTTTGGATTTAGCCCGCGTATTTCTTCTTCACTGGTATCATCCATGAAAAGCGGTAACAGCAGCAGAAAGGGGTTAATTTGCACTGGCTTTACGGTGTTTATCAGCGCATCACCATTTGCACTTATACTGCCAATTAGGTCTGTTGTAAGGGTCTCGTTGCTCGAATTAAGCACCAATTGATCCACTCGGACATTCCAGCCTCCCTGTCTGTTCTCATCGTTAGGCAACGCCTGAAGACTACCTCCGCTGATACCTGTTACCGTTTTCGCGCGGCCACTGCCCCACTCTAAAAGGCTTTCACTAAGCTCGGCTTGTACGCTAGTGACTTCACTTTGAGAAAAGTTAGTCCACACTTCAAAGTTTGCGCGGCTTTGCGCTAGTGGACGCTTGGTTTTGATGAGATCGCTAACCCACGGAGAAATATCGAGCTCTTCTGCTTTGGCGTAAAACACGCCGTTAAACTCTTCCCGCGTGCCCGTGATATCAATGATAAACGACGCCGAGTTAGCCGCTAAATCTGCAACCTTGAGCTGACCTAAACCTTGGTGTCGCTCTTCATGGTTGTTCCACGATAAACTTTCAATATCAAATGAATTGGTTTCATTAAGATGAGTGACAGATACCACCCCGTCTTCTAACGAGAAGCTTTGAAGCTGCTCTAAAAACAGACGCTCTAGTGCATTTACTACAGGGAAGTTATTCTTATCGCCTCCAGAAAGACGATCGGCGTCAATATCAAGCTTAAGACCACGCAGCTCAAAACGGGTAGATGAGATAAGTTGGTGGCGTAGCGATTCCCAAAAATCTAGCTCGACGTAGATTTGCCTGATATCCAATGCAACAGGGGAAGCATCGTTTTTAGCCAACGACACCGAATTGAGCACAATACTTGGACCATTGCGCTGCCAAACAGCATGCACACTTTGGATGGATAGGTTTACGCCATACTGCTCATTAATATAATTTTCCAACAGATGTTTGTTGTGCTCAATATGCGGCAGAGCATAGCGTGCAGCGCTTAAAACAAGCGCGAAAAGTACAAGCAATACGGCAAGTAGCAGCCAAAACTTCTTAAGCAGATAAGCGGCTACCGACGAAAAATTTGTCACATTTTGCCTTTGTATACGTTAATGCATTACATCATGACGACGTCGTACTTATCCTGATTGTACAATGTTTCTGTTTGAACCTTGATTTGTTTAGACACAAATACTTCCAGTTCTGCCAGCATATGAGACTCTTCGCCCATTAAGGCTTCCGCCACTTTTGGTGAAGCGTAAACCACAAACTTGTCTGCGTCGTAGGCGCGATTCACCCGTACAATTTCACGCATAATTTCAAAGCAAATGGTTTCAATGGTTTTTACCGTGCCTCGCCCTTTACACACCGGGCATTCTCCGCACAATATATGCTCAATGCTTTCACGGGTGCGCTTACGGGTCATTTCAATTAGCCCTAGCGCAGTAAAACCGTGAATATTTATCTTGGCTCTGTCCTTGTTCGTCGCCACCTCTAATGAGTGTAAGACACGTCGTTTGTGGTCTGGTTCAATCATATCGATGAAGTCGATAAGGATCATCCCACCCAAGTTGCGCAATCTTAACTGACGGGCAATTGCCTGCGTCGCCTCAATATTGGTGTTAAAAATCGTTTCTTCTAAGTTCCGGTGGCCAACAAAAGCGCCCGTATTAATATCGATTGTGGTCATCGCTTCGGTCTGATCAATGATCAAGTAGCCGCCAGATTTTAAATCGACACGGCGTTCCAAGGCTCGCTGCGCCTCATTTTCCACATCGTATAAATCAAAAATAGGTCTATCACCCGGGTAGTATTCGAGCTTGCCGTTCATTTCAGGCACGTACTCTTTGGTGAACTGGTGAAGTTCATTGAATGATAGTTTCGAGTCGATTCGAATTCTGTCGAGCTCTGTACCAACAAAGTCGCGTAGCACTCGTCGTGCTAGCGGTAAGTCTTCGTAAAGCACGTTCGACTTACGCTTTTTCATACGCGACTGAATTTTATCCCACAGCCTTCGCAAAAATGCTGCGTCGGACTGCAGTTCGTTTTTGCCCACGCCTTCAGCCGCAGTACGCAGAATGAAGCCACCGTTTTCATCACAAAACTCTTGCACCAGCGACTTTAAGCGCTCTCTTTCTGCTTCTTCTTCAATGCGTTGAGATACGCCTACGTGAGTTACCGAAGGCATAAATACAAGATAACGGCTGGGGATAGTAATGTCTGTGGTAAGGCGTGCGCCTTTGGTACCGATAGGATCTTTCACTACCTGAACCACAATATCTTGACCGTCTCGCACCAACTCGCGAATGTCTTGCTTTTGAATATGGCTTGCCGAGACTTCTTCAGCAATTTCATTGTGAATGACAATGTCAGATGCATGTAAGAAGGCGGCCTTTTCTAAACCGATATCAACAAATGCTGCCTGCATTCCCGGTAATACACGGCTAACTTTACCGCGATAGATATTGCCAACCAAACCGCGTTTGGTATGACGCTCTACGTGAATTTCTTGCAGTATTCCGTTTTCAATAAGCGCCACCCGTGACTCTGACGGGGTAACGTTAATAAGCAGTTCAGCACTCACGACACAACTCCAAATGCATTAAGTAATTGGCGGGTTTCGTACAGTGGTAGGCCTATTACGGCACTTGCACTGCCGTTAATGGAAACTACAAACTCACCACCAATACCTTGAATAGCGTAACTCCCTGCTTTGTCGGCAGGTTCTCCTGTTTCCCAGTATGCGTCAATTTGCTCATCCGTCAATGCTGCAAAAGTCACAGATGTGGTAATTACTTGAGTCTGTTGCTGAGCGTTATCAAGCACACAAATAGCGGTAAGGACGTCATGAGTTTTACCAGAAAGCATAGTGAGTATGCGCTTAGAATCTGCTTTATCTTCTGGCTTGCCAACACTTTGTCCGTTAAACGATATTAGGGTGTCGCTGGCCAGAATAACCTTGTCGTCGGTCATTGCCTGCAGATCCTCAAGGTATGCTTTCACCGCTTGGGCTTTTTCACTGGCTAGCCTTGCGACAAGCTCCATCGGTGGCTCGTTGTCACGGGGCGACTCGTCAATATCGGCAGGCTGTATTGTATGGGCTATGTTCATTTGCTTGAGCAAAGCGGTGCGTCGTGGAGAGGCTGACGCTAACACTACCGATTTTGTCATTGGCTTACCTTTGGTTTAATCGAGAACGTGTTCGGGTCACGAAATTGAAAACTGTCTGCGCGTGCGTCGAAGCAGCCAAAATACCCACGGCCACAACACCATTGACGTTATCACTGGCCACAGGTAATCGACTTGGAAATAAATATCTGTCAGTAGATGCTGCACCCAAAATGTAAGTAAGTGGTATAGCGCCGATAGTAGACCGATAATAATGGCTTGCTGCCATACAGAATAATTACGCAACCGTTGGTAGTTAGCCGCTAATACGTATACGCAAATACTCAACCCAAGGCTATGAATACCTAAGGTCGTTCCTACCAATACATCCATGGCTACGCCCGTTAAGAAGGCTACACCCACATTCACTCTGTGGGGCAACGCCATGCTCCAATATGCTAATACAACCAGCACCCAGTCAGGGCGGTACACATCAACTTGAATGGGCAGTGGAACAATTTGCAGTACCAGAGCAACTAACAGACTAATCCATATAACGAGGTTACGTTTACGCATCTGAAGACTCTTCCTCGTTTACAGCTGGCTTATCAGTGTCGTCAGTTGAGTTAGCATCAGACTCATTCTCTGACTCAGGCGTGTGCCATAACAGCAATAGGTGTCGAAGCCTGTCTAGGTTTGCTAAAGGTGTGACAATAACACGAGCAAAAGGGCGGCTTTCATCTCGGACGACTTGTGACACTCTTGCCACAGGGTAACCTTCTGGAAAGACTTTTCCTAAGCCAGACGAAATTAATGTGTCACCTTCTTGAATATCGACACTATGAGGAACATGCTCTAGATACAGCTCGTTTAGTGCGCCGCTTCCGGTTGCGATAAAGCGAATATCGTTTCGAAGAGATCGCACAGGAATAGCGTGGGTAACGTCGGCAATCAGTAATACACGGCTGTTTGTAGACCCAACTTCCATTACCTGACCCACTATGCCCTTATCATCAATAACTGGCTGAGACAGATATACGCCGTCTATCGCCCCCTTGTTGATAACCACCTGCTGGCTGTACGGGTTTTTATCCACCGCCATTAACTCAGCAACCATTTTTCGAGAAGAAACCCGAATAGGTGCCTGTAGTAACTCTCGTAATTGCGCATTTTCTTTTGCAATTACATCGAACTGCTGGAGCTTTTCGCTCATTAGCAACAGCTGATTATTAAGTTTCTGGTTTTCGGCCAGCAATTGTTCTTGAGAGGTAAAGCGCTGGGCACTTTCATTTAGCATTAAACCGGGAAGGTTTGCTAAATACTGAAGTGGGCTCATTAATGAGTTGAGATAAACCCGCGTTGATTTGAAACCGTCTAGCTTATGGTCGACAAATATCAGAATCACCGACAGCACAAGCGCCAGTGTAAGCCTGTTATTTAACGAAGGGCCGCGGGTAAAAATAGTATCCATGATACAAATAAGGCAACCTTACGGTTGCCTTTCCTGTTTATTCGTAGCTAAACAGGTCGCCACCGTGAAGGTCAATCATATCGAATGCCTTACCACCGCCGCGTGCTACACAAGTAAGCGGATCATCAGCAATAACAACTGGAATGCCCGTTTCTTCCATTAGCAATCTATCTAAGTCTTTAAGTAACGCGCCACCACCGGTAAGTACCATACCGCGCTCAGAAATGTCTGAAGCAAGCTCTGGCGGAGACTGTTCAAGCGCCACCATAACTGCTGAAACAATGCCGGTTAGTGGTTCTTGAAGCGCTTCAAGAATTTCGTTTGAGTTTAGCGTGAACCCGCGAGGTACGCCTTCTGCTAGGTTGCGACCGCGCACTTCAATTTCGCGCACTTCTTCACCTGGGTAGGCAGCACCTATTTCATGCTTGATGCGTTCAGCGGTTGCTTCACCAATTAGTGATCCGAAGTTACGACGAATGTAGTTGATAATAGCTTCATCAAACTTGTCACCACCAATACGAACGGATGATGAATAAACTACGCCGTTAAGTGAGATAATGGCAACTTCTGTTGTACCACCACCAATATCGACCACCATTGAACCTGTTGCTTCTGATACAGGTAAACCCGCACCAATAGCAGCCGCCATTGGCTCGTCGATAAGATAAACTTCGCGGGCACCTGCACCCAGTGCAGATTCTTTAATTGCGCGGCGCTCTACTTGTGTTGAACCACAAGGAACACACACTAATACACGAGGACTTGGGCGCAAGAAATTATTGTCATGCACTTGCTTAATAAAGTGCTGAAGCATTTTTTCAGTGACGTAAAAGTCGGCAATAACACCGTCTTTCATCGGACGAATTGCACGTATATTACCCGGCGTACGACCAAGCATTCGCTTAGCTTCTGCACCTACTGCTGCAACACTTTTTGGTCCTGCTGCGCGCTCTTGACGAATAGCTACTACTGAAGGCTCGTTTAGAACAATACCTTGGTCTTTTACATAAATCAGCGTATTAGCTGTTCCGAGGTCGATGGACAGATCGTTAGAGAACATGCCTCGAAGCTTTTTAAACATGAAGAGTGTATTCCTGTTTCTGTGTTAACGCGTATTTGCAAAGGTGAGATGGCGACGCTTTAACGTGAAGTCGATATTTATTCGCACACTTTAACAATGGGGGCTATTTTGGGCAAGTAATGCTGTAATTAAGTGACGAAATAACTGCATTTTTGCTTAGTAGTTTTAGCGCTTTACCCATGAAGGGATACCACACACGCGTTTCCAAATAATTTTAAAATTAGACCCACATAGTGACCCTGCGAAAATTAGAAGGTTCAAAAACAATTTGCTAATAATTTACATCTCTTTATGTTGGCGCCACTACAGTGTGCTACTCAGCTAGCGTTAAGACCAAACCGGATAACCTTCTTTGCTAATTATTGATTTGCTCGCGCTTGTAAATGATATTGTCGTTTCCTCGATACACACCATATGTAAGCGTTGCGTTTGGGGGATTATCAGCTTCGCCATCTCCATCCCAATCCCACAATAGCCAAGCGTCAGGCGTATAACTAACAGGGTAATTGCCAGCACCGTTTGGTGATGACAGGCGTATTCCGTCACTATCTCTATAGGCTCCTTCACTTAACGACTCTTCCCCCGAAGAAACCAATTCACCAGATTCGTCATTCACGTTGTCGTGATCATAAGCCGTACAACTGTCATACTTATTAATTCGCCAATTATTTCCATCCCAATATTGGGTGCGAAGCGGTAACAAAAGCGCTTCGTCGGCTGCACCGTAGTTATTTATTAACGTAGCACGACCATAGGCGAAGCTGATTGAATCACCAAAATCATCAACGCACTGACCGGAGCAAGAAAGTCCATTGAAGTTTGCGCCCTCAATTTGTGCTTGGTCTGCCACCAGCACGACAGCGGCATCGATATATGCCCCGTCCAGTGTTGCGCTACCTAAGCGGCTAAATGCAATGTCATTATCAGAGAAAGTAATTTGTCCTGTCGCTCCGCTTTGAGGCCAGCCTATCGAGTTGATATTTTCCAAACGGTTTAGCAAATTGCCGTCATGCTCAACCTGCAAACCGAGACTGGTTAGCTTATCAAAACCATCGTAGTAGTTTGTGGTGCGGCTGCCATTTTGGTTAAGTGCGGTTAGCGAGAAGCTCACTTCACTTATAGGTTGACCAAAGTAGTTGAACGCATTACTGGTAGTACATGCCGCCACCAAATTTCCTGTTAGCGAAAAATTTGATGGCGCAAATCGTCCCACATTATTTAATTGGCCCAACACCGTAGAGTCTGTCAAATAGGTATCTTGAGCGACAATGGATATGATGCCAACTTCGTCATAATTTAAAGCTTGATTAACTTTACCCTCGTCTTCAAAATTGACGCTTGTGATACTTAACGAACCTGCAGAGCCGCTTACTGGTAGCAATTGCTGAGGAGTGAGGTTGACACTACCTGAATAATGTTCGGCCGTATTATTATTTGCTAAGTCTGCAAAGTTATCTGGTATCCCATCGTCATTATTGTCTTCACCATCAACCCATTGCACAGTACGAAGACCTAGCACAAAGTTTTCTCCCGTACGCTTTAGCAGTGAGCCATTCGGATTGATTGCATACCCGTTTGGGTTGAAACTGGTGCCAGCGTCATTTAAGACATCCATTGCGAAACCGAATGGACGAACTTTAAAGATGTTTGATGAACCTGTTAGTGCGGCTCTATCAGTAATTGTTCCTGACAGCGAAAGCTCACCCGCGTCCGGATACCGCAACGTAAATTCCGCTCGCGAATTAGTATCAAACTGCAGAGAAAATGTCTGTGGTGATAGTCCAATCTGATAAGTATTACCGTTATTTGTCAGGGCTAACTTGTTTGAACAGTTGCTAGAGCTTGAGCAATTGTAGTTGAGGTCGACATCAACAATTTTGTTTTTCAAGAATTCTGAATTACCACAGGCCTCAACGGCATAATTTTTACTATTGAAACCTTCGTCAGAAGGCTTGCCTGATAGCTGGGTGACGATGGTTGTGTTGTTGTCAGAAAGGTTTTTAAATACCAGGCCATCATCTTCAAAGTTTATCTTGCAGCCTTCTATACCCACTTCTTTTCCGCCAATGAAACAGCGCAGCTGAGACGATGGCGTCTCACCTAACGTTGCAAGCTTTGTGTCTTGCCCCTTTAGGCTATCGATAGCTAAAGAGATTTGCCCAGTAAACGACACGATATCGCTTCCAGTCCATCGGAAATTGTTGCTATTTTGCGGGGATAGGTTAACCGTAGAGGGTTGAGAGTAAATGAGGTCGCAATTTACATCTGCGCAGGCTTTCAGTGTTACTTCTTTTGCCGCGCAGCTACTACCTTTATTGTCGGCAAGTTCATACCGGTAGTGATTTAATACTTCTATAACCTCACGTCCACATATGCCAGGAATATTATTTGGTACTTCATTAGCTGTTACGCTGAGGGTAGCTGGTAGATTTGCCGTTGTTGAAGAAACAGACTCAACGCCTCCTCCTGCATTGAAGCGGCCGACGATAGTTTCGTCACCCACATTAGCGAACGTGACCTTCCCTTTGGCAATAACCAACGCCCTCGGGTTTGAACCGTCAATAACCACATCACCGTCTACATAAATCGCTAGGTAGGCTCCATCTGCAATGGTGACGTTAGCATTAGCCATAACGAAGCGTGTTGGTTGCCCCGGTGGATTGGTACCAGGATCGGCAATGTAGATTCTAGTCGGTGCAACAACGTTATAGTTTCCTGCCGCCATAAGCACATTCAGCCGACTATAAAAATAATCGCCGGCCAAATTACCAGGGGTTAAGTCTTCACTGCTATCATTAACTGTGAGGGTTGGTATAGCTCTGGCCTGTGATGCAGTTAGTGAGTCTGTATTGTTCACTGTACAGTCGACGCCTGGTTCTCCACATTTTGGATAGTCCGCATTCCCAGCTGTTCCCCCAGCCACTAGTTGTGTGGCACTAAGCACACCACCATTTTCATCAATAATGCGACTGAAAGCGGGTAGGTTAATAGGCGCACCACCAAATGCTGCCACCGCACCCGGGAATGCAACGTCGCAGCTAGGAATTTCACCACTAAACACAAACTCTGATGTCATAGCCAGAATACTAGCGTCTTCTTCGGTATGATTACGTTCTGAGTCCATACTTCGGTCTTCATCTACGCGAAGGCCCAATTTTGTTTTGCTCACACCACAACTGCGCAGCCAGCCACCATCGCCTCCGTTGCGGCTAATTTTACTCGCGGCAACTAGCGGCGTTTGTGTGTATTTATTTTTAAAGCTATTTTGAAAACAACCATCGTCCCATCCCTGAATGCGCACGTCCGCAAAGTCTGCCTCCCAGACCACCTCTACACCGTTGTCATCAAAGAACCTGCGGTCGAACCCTTCAGTTGTTGCCATATAAGCAACCGTTTCGGGACGTGTGACGGGCTCAAAATCGGTTTCTGATGCTTCCAGTGCTATGTAATATGACGGCGCTTCGTATTTAGCCGCAATAGTTAAAAATGGAAGCAAATGCTCATTGGGAGGCTTTTTCCCATTTACATCCACTTGGTTATTGACAGTTTGAATGGAGTGAAAAAATACAGGTTTTTCACCAAAGTTAGTTTGCAGAGGCACCTGTGCGTATCGAGCATCTTCTGTTCCGGGAACTAATGTCCCTATTGGAATGTACCAAGGGGAACTAGTAGAGGCTTGGATGGTTGTAGCATCCAGCTCCATTTTTCCTACTTCAACAATATCCCCATTCGGAAATTCGTGAACGCCGTAAGCAATGGCTAAGTAATGGCCTCCCATCGTGATATGCGGACCATCTTCTCCGGAAGGCTCAAGGGGCAGCGCTTCAAACCCGGTTCTGGTTACATTGCGAATTTTGACAATGGCAGGGTTGCCCCCCTGATTAGTAGACAGCATAAACACCGCTGGCGGCTCGTCGTATACCTGTGAAAAGCTAATGGTTGTCCACTCAGCTTTATTGTAGGTGTTTTGAAGCTCGATGAACCTGCCTTCGATTTGAGGAACGGCTTGCACAGCTAACGCTTGTATAAACAAGGCACAAATCAAAAAGAGTCGAGCAACAGAATTACAGTATGTCATTATTCTTCCTGCCTTACTTCAACAAGAACGCGTTTTGAGGTTTCGAGCTGGCCGGTACTGCACTGCGCTTCGGCCCCTAACGCATAAACCCTTATTTCACCAGCGGCAACTTCAGGCTCATCGACTTCAGTTTCCACCTCACAAGATAGCGTAATCGTACAATTCTGCATGTTGACTACACTTATAACTACCGGCTGTGTTATGACTGTGCACGCCGGATTATCGCCGTTAATTAGCCTAGAAATAGCGACTTCCATCCCACTTTGCGCCGCTAAGTAAGCACGAGCGCCATAATATTCAATGGATTGCTGGCGAATATTCGATGAGATTTGATTAGACAGCGCAATACCAAGACCTAAAAGTACGATACTAATGATAATTGCTACTATAGTGGTTGAGCCTTTTTGGCGCGCAGGAGAACCAGACAACCCGACAGGACGTTGGCCTATACGATACTTTTTTTGTTGGCGTGTTTTACTATGGCACATTAGGGAAGTGCACCTCGTGTACAACCGATATCTGTTCATCGTCACTGCTTTGTAATGTCATTTGCAGTTCGATTAAGCCATTTTGCCGTAACCCTGCAGTGACCACATTCGCACTCCACGAAACCACATTAGTACCAAGGACGCCCGACGTAGCACCTTGCGTCCTAATTAAGCGTTCACCTTGAACGGAAGATGTTCTACAAACGGTTACTTGCGCTTCAGGAATGAAGAAGCGTTTTCCCGGTGAAGATTGTGTATTGGGGGCACTCAGTGTGAGGTCATATTGATTATCGCTAGTGGGATCGGAAGCTGCGTCGGCAATAACATCTATTATTCGCCCGTTATCATTCACGCTCTGCGGATTTGTTGGGTATATAACAAGAGTGTCGTCCTTACTCAACTGACTATTGAACACGACTACGTGCATAGGGTTATTAAACGCATCGCCCACATAGGTGCCACTCTCCTTAATAGGGTAGTAAGAAAGGCACCCCAAACTCGAATCGAATGACACAGAATTTGGCACCACATTACGCAGTTCTTTTTCGAGCCGCAAAATAATAAAGCGCGCATCTGAAACAAGGCGGGTACGCTCTGCGCCGGTTATATAGATTTGTGCACTTAAAGAAATCACTTGAGCTACCGATACGCTAATCACACCTAAAATAGTGATCACTAAAATAAGTTCTATTAATGTAAAACCGTGATGTCGCTGTGCTTGTCGTGGAGACATTAATAGCTCCCTCGATAAGCGCTAAAGTTGTAAACTTGGCCGTCTGGTGCCGTAACTGCGATATCAATACGCTTAAACGTTAGGCCGTCTGTTGGCGTACTGTCGTTTAGGTCACTGTCGTAATCTACCGTTACGGTAAAACCGAAACTGCTATAGTTTCCGCCCACGTCGTTAACTGTGTACCCGTTGTAATCGTCTACATCGTCGTAGTCGTCTTCGTTGGCTTCTTCTGGACCTAGTGTTGTTGAGCAGTTTCCTTTGGCATTACAGGTTTCAAATGGTGGGCTTCTGTCACTATTTTCATCATAAGAGCGACTAAGAATATCATTCATTAAAGACTGCCCTAGCTTCGCCGCTTTCACCTGACGAAATGGCTCTGCGGTTTGTTCAGCTTGCGGGACAATAAGCGACAGAACTACGGTTAGGCTAATCGTAAATACAACAATACCAATCACCAGCTCTAACAGGGTAAAGCCGTTCACGCATTTTTTATGTACAGGCAATACAACCCTAGCACGCATAAACTGCCCCTTCGCTTTGTAAACACATGGCAAAGGTACTTATTTGAATTCTACAATTCGTTGAACACGCGATATTTCGCGGCCTGCCAAACCCATCAAACTGAATTTGAGAAAAGCTATCGCCATTTTCATCGGCCGTTTGAAAAGTAAAGTCGGTGCTTGATGCATCGACTACCTGATCGGCATCAAAAGCGGTAGAAAGGGCGTTTGCACAATCGTGGCCAGCGGGAGGGGCAATGATTGTGGCGGTTATTTTCACACAGCTAGTGTCTTGCACATTTTGCATAGCACGAAACTGCATGTTACGAACGACTTGAAGTGTGCGATCGCGAAGGGCGATAGCTTCTTCCGTATCGTTACCAAGAAAGCGAGGTGCGGCGGTTACCGCCAGCACCCCAATAACCAATATGGTTATGATAAGTTCTACTAATGTAAAACCGGTTTTCTTCACATTACTGAACGCAAGAGTTGACTTTAATTACAGGGCGTACACCTTCACCAGTAGAATTAAAGTATTCTACTGAACAAGGTGCCTCAGTTTCTGTAGGTGCTGTCGAAGAGTAGTCACTGAATCCGGTTGCATAAACTAACACAGAGTTCGAAGCTGAAATCTCTTCTGTACCAAAGTCTGCAGCATCTATATCAAGCAATGCTGCCATATTATCTTCAGTCGCTTGCGGGTACCCGTTTACAATAGTCACGTTATCAGATCCAACATCTAACGTTACTGGTGTGTCTGTGGTACCCAAAACGTCGTTGATCAAAGCTTTACCATTAACAACCGACGCCGAGGTTTGAAGAGAGGCTTTAATTCCTTCAAGCGTTGCGTCACGCGCATCATCTTGAAGGTTCAAAAACTTAGGTGCTGCGGTTACCGCTAGAATACCCAGCAGCACAATAACAATGATTAACTCGATTAGGGTAAAACCCTGTTGTGTTGATACTTTTTGCATAGTTAAACTTCCTAGGTATTAATTAAAAAACAGTAACCTGGCCAGTGGCTGGGTTGTAAGTGAAACCGTCGTACGCTGTACCGTCTGGCGTACCGTCTGCCGGTGCTGAGCTATTAGGTAAACCCATAGATTCAACTAAGTAGTAAACACAGAGAGTGTTTGCACCTGAATCGTCCTCTCGAACGGCATATCTGAAATCAGCAACAACGGTGTCGTTCGTCGACGTTGTATTTGTTGGTGCTGACTGAAGAATTAGGTCAAAGACGTTTTTGCATTCAGTGTCGTTAACGGTAGAAATAAGTGTGTTGCCTGTAGAACTTCCCGTTGGGTAACCAATGGTGCCGTCTACCCCTACTTGCGTTTGATCGTAAGTGATTACAGTGCCGTTCCCATTTCCATTGTTTCCGCTCGGACGGCCTTCAACTTCCCACTGCGCTCTTACAAGACCTACCGCTGCGGCAAAACCACCGGCAACACCTTCAACACTTGCTTCACGAGCTTCATCAGTAACATCAATAAAGCGTGGTAATGCAGTGGCCGCAAGCAACCCTAGAATGATTACAACAATTATCAGCTCGATTAGCGTAAAGCCTTGTTGTTTGGTGTTCATAACATCTCCTTGATGACGATAAAGGCGAATTGTGCCGCCGTTTAATCAACTGTTTCTTTGCCTGACAACGCCGCTACCAGCGTTATATTCAAACCAAATCTCTTTTCCCCAAAAGAATGCACATTGTAAGTGACCGTTTGCATACTGGTCGCTTACAGTCACTGTTGACAGCGCTTCACCTTCTCTTAAGGTTGCAAGTGTCAGCATGTATTCGCACGCATTCCCCTGTTCTTTTTCAAGTCCTTCGGGCCAGCCTTTTTCATTAATGTATAGCTCTGCCGCCACATCTTTGTGCTGTTTAACTTTGCCACCAGCGTCAAACTCAGTTTCGTAAATAAGCACAGTATCTTGCTTAGTCTTTATCCATTGTGCCCTGGCTAACATCACCACTCGCTGAAACTGTGCAACCGCGTTCTCTTTATTAACCTTTTCCGCTTCATCAATAATTGGTGTCGCGTAATACACGTATGTTGTTCCAATAACAGCAAGCAATACGCCTATAACAACAAAATTAAGTAACCCCGTTTTGGTGCTTGCCACGCTTTTCCCCAGTTATAAAGCGCTTTATCAGCCGCCTTTCACCGCCGACATCATGTTCCACATTGGCGTAAATATGCCAAGCGCCAGGATCAATACCATTACCGCAACAAAACCAATCAAAATAGGTTCGATTTTGGCCGTTAAACTTTTCAAGTCGAAGTCGACTTCACGTTCGTAATAGTCAGCACTTTCTTCTAACAACGGTTCTAGTCGCCCCGTCTCCTCACCTACTGCAATCATCTGTAGTACAAGTGTAGAAAACAGTTCGCTATTTTTCGAAACTCTAAGCAAACTTTCGCCTTTTTCGATCCCTTGCCGCATTTCTTTAATGCGCTTTTGCATGTGCGCGTTGTCAACGGCGTCGGCAGTAAGTGAAAGCCCTGCGGTTAACGGCACGCCTGCACGTAAGATCATTGAAAAACTTCGGCTATATCTTGAAAGTAATGATCGCTCAATAATGCTGCCCACGACAGGCAACTTTAGTTTAAATTTGTCCCATTTGAGTCGTCCATTAGTCGAATTAACGTATTGTTTAACAGCGAAAATCCCTCCCACAATCACAATAATTAGCAGCCACCAATAGTTCACAAAGAAATTGGAAGTACCAATTAACACGCGGGTCATAATTGGAAGTTCAGTGTCAAAGCGCTCAAACATTTGGGTGAACACTGGCACAACAAATAGATTCAAAATAAACATGGCAATTGCTAGCGCAATTAACACAAAAGTGGGATAGCGCAGCGCCGATTTGATGCGCTTGCGGGTTTCTTGCTCACGTTCGAAATAGAGGGCAAGCTGTAGGAATACGTCGTCTAATTTACCGGTATTTTCACCTACCACCACCACGGATATGGTAAGTCTCGTAAACACCTTTTCATATTTAGCCATGGAAGAAGACAGACTTCGTCCCTGCTCTAACTGGTCTGCAATATCTTTCAAAATCTCTTGAAAGCGTTTATGCGATGCATTTTCGCTTAGGCCTTTAATGGCGCGAATAATGGGAATACCGGCCTTTAGCAATGAGTACATTTGGCGGGAGAAAATGATCATTTCATCCAGTCCCACCTTTTGTTGAAATAAACGCGTGATATCGAAGCCGTCTCCTTCATTTTCTGCACTGCGTTTTTTTGATTCAACAATGGTAAGAGGCACAATGTTTTGTGACAGCAAGGCTTGTGCTGCAGCTTGCGCTGACGCGGCTTCAATAACCCCTTTTTGCGGCCCGCCTTGCGTTGACTTACCTGCGTACTTGAACTGTGGCATTAGTGATTCACCACTTCAGGAACAAATTCAGCGACTTTGAACACTTCATCTAAAGAAGTTTTGCCCTGAGCTGCGTAGTCCAGCGCCATGTGAGATAAAGGAACAAAGTCTTTATTCGCCTTAGTCGCATCTACGAAGCCCTGCGTATCGTCTTCACGCAAGGCCTCCATCATGTCCTCGTTCATTTCCAGAAATTCAAAAACACCTATCCGGCCTTTGTACCCTGTGTGATTACAGCTGTTGCACCCGCGCCCTTTATAGAAGGTGGCAGCGGCTAATTCAGGCTTCAAGAAGCCAACCCACGCTTGTTCTTGGGCGGTTGCAGGCTTTTCTTCTTTACAGTTTTCACACACCCTACGAACCAGACGCTGTGCAAGCACTCCTCGTAATGAAGTAGCAACCAAATACGGCGCCGCGCCCATATCGATAAGGCGAATAGCGCTGGTTACTGAGTCGTTGGTGTGAAGCGTACTTAATACCAAGTGGCCGGTTAATGCACCTCGAAGACCAATCTCTACGGTTTCTTGGTCACGCATTTCCCCCACCATGATAATGTCGGGGTCTTGACGTAACGTAGTGCGAAGAATGGCGGCAAAGTCCAGCCCAATTTTGGCATTAACCTGAACTTGGTTGATTCGCGGTAGACGGTATTCAATGGGGTCTTCAGCCGTTATGATTTTAAGGTCAGGCTTATTGAGTTCGCTAAGTGCCCCATACAGAGTCGTAGTTTTACCGGAACCCGTAGGCCCCGTTACCAGGATCATACCGTGGGGACGATTAATGGCAGCTCTAAATTTCTCTGCCATAGCATCGGGCATACCGGTTTGGTCTAGCGTTAGTAGGCCAGCAGACTGGTCTAATAAACGCATAACTACCGCTTCTCCATTGGCTACCGGCATGGTCGACACACGCACATCTAAGGTGTGTCCTTTCACTTTAATATTAAATCGCCCGTCTTGTGGAATACGCTTTTCAGATATATCCAAGCCAGACATGAGTTTGAGTCGTAGTACCAGCGCCGACGCTATTTTCACTTGGTTGAGCGTGTTTTCTTGCAAAACGCCGTCGACACGTTGACGAATACGCAGGATTTTTTCATCGGGCTCGATGTGAATATCTGATGCCCTAACTTGAACGGCATCTTCAAATATGGAGTGAAGTAGCTTAACAACCGTGGCATCCGAGGTGGTGTCATCAAGTGCTGACAACTCAAAATCAGCCTCGTCTGCATACTCTTCACCTAGTTTTTCAGCAAACGACGCAATGTCCTGGGTACGGCGGTAAACAGAATCAAATGCCTCTAGCATTTGGTTCTCTTGTACGATAGCCAGCTCAATGGTTCGAGGAGCGACTAACGGGCCCAGCTGGTCTAAGCCTCCCAAGTCCGTTGGGTCGCTCATACCCAGCAGCACTTCATCGTCGTCCGCTTCTAACACCAAGGCACGATAGCGACGTGCGTAAGTCTCTGGGATAAGCTGAGCTTGCTCTGGGTCTATACGGCGCTGTGTTATATCCAAGAAAGGAATATTTAGCTGCTGTGCCAAGAAGCGAAGAAGCTGGGGTTCGCCGATAAAGCCCAAATCGATAAGTGTATCCCCCAGTTTGCGCCCTGACGTTCGCTGCGCCGCAAGCGCATTGTCAAGCTGCTCACTGGAGATAATGTTTTCGTGAACGAGTAAGTCGCCAAGGCGCATCTTTAATCGAGGTCGCATTAAGGCTGCTCCTGTAAATCAGTTAGACGCGAGTTTGCATATTGTGCAGATGCAGAGGAAAGCCCGCCAATGGCGAGTGCCCTGGAATAAGATGATATCGCCAGGCGCTCATCTGCCAATGCGTCATAATTCACCCCTAGTGCCAACCACCATTTCGCATTATTAGGCTGTAGCGATGTCATAGCGCTGAATGCTGATATCGCTTGCTCTGACTTATTGATGGTTTGAGCAGAGGTGCCCTTTAAAATTAGATAGTCGGCACGGCCTTCGGCTAACGCTTTAGCATCCAAGCTATCAGGCATCAAATTCAATACTTCTTCGAACCGGCTTTCCTGCACCAGAATTTTGGCCATTAGCTCTCGCCAAATTAATTCGCTAGGCGAGATCACAATGCCCTCTGAAAGTACCTGCAGTGCCTGTAAATTATTGTTTTGTCCAAAATAAAGTGCAGCCAGCTGCTTGCGCGCCTCGTTATTTTGCGGAAAGGTTGCCAGTGCTAGCGTGAAGCTTTTTTGAGCTTCATCAAAAATGCCAAAGTTATACGCTTTAAGTCCTGCTTCTAAATGCACTGCACTTTGTTGTTCAGGTGACTTAGGTGCTACCTCAACTACAGGCTCTCTGGTTATGATATTTGTGGGTTTAGGCTCTGCGGCCTTCGAGCTTGAGGGTTGTGTTTTGCTAACCGCAGACAGTTCTGATTGAGGGCTACTGGCGTTTGCGCTGTTATTCACGCTTGACGCATTCACATCATCAGCTGTGCTGGTTGCTGATACCGTAGTTGTAACCCTTTTTCTGTATTGAGCTTCATCATCTTCTAATGACTCATCAACGGTATTGAAAACCAACTCAGCCACATCTGACGCACGGTTTTGTAGCGCCATATCACTTTCAGATAACGGGGTCGATTGCATTCCTTGTGACGGCGCATTTATATCTGCTGTGCTATCGGCAACGCGCTCTGATATTGTACTTTCAGCAGGCGGGTTGTTAACGCTTGGGGCACTTGAAACGGCCGTTGTGCTTAACCCATCTTCATTTTTTTCGCGATGGGAAGTACCAGATAAAAGTGTAATTACTAACCATACTACAAACACCAAAACGGCGATGATCATGAGCGCCTTTGGCCACACTGGACGTTGACTGACTTCAACGGTTGGAGGCAAACCAAAGTCTTCACTTTTATTGCGTTCATCCAGTGACTTTAAGGTGTCATTCAAAATACTCATATGCCACCTGCGCCGTATACATGTAGTACACTTGCAACTGCCACCACAGCAAGCGACAAAATAACAAGACTCTGCCTTGGGACAAGTCGGCGTTTACAGTCATGTGTATCGAAAACGGCGCTTAGGGTATGTGACCAGGTCGCCGACGCCTTGCCCTGACCATATGCGCGCAAAAGAATCTTATGACAAACTATGTTAACCAAGCGAGGCGTACCCTTGGTAACCAACGCTATAAATGCGCGCAGCCCTCTAGATATCAACTGTTCGTCACCACCTGCTGTCGTCAACCGGTGACCAATATAGTAATCGACTTCGGCTGACGTCATTGTGCGTAAAGTGTAGGAAAAACTTATTCGCTGGCGGATTTGTCTTACTTTAGGGTTTGCCAGGTTGTCATCAAGTTCAGGCTGTCCAAACAAGACAATTTGAAGCAGCTTACTTTTTTCCGTTTCCAAATTGCTGAAAAGACGCAGCATCTCAAGAGCATCCCAACTCAGCGACTGCGCTTCGTCAATGATTAATACCGCTTGTCGTCCCTCTTTTTTAAGGGCTAATAGCTTTGTCTCTATTGCATTATGTAAGCCTTGATTATCACTATTTCCTTCCGTAACAATGCCTAACTCTCTCGCAAATGCTTGGCGTAATTCATCAGGCGAAAGGTATGGATTGGGTAAATAGCAGGCTACAAATTTATCAGACAGATGATTAATTAATTTACGGCATAACAATGTCTTACCTGTACCGACTTCACCGGTTACTTTTATAAAGCCTTCAGACATACTCAATGCTGATAAAATGACTTTCAACGCTTCATTGTGTGGCGCAAGCGCACAAAAGAAATCCGTATTCGGGGTAAGCGAAAACGGCATATCTGTGAAGTGAAAAAAGCCCTGATACATAATTAGTTTCTATACCACTGATCAAGTAATGACTGAGTGCGAAGACGTTGTTTTTCCCACGTGTCCGGCTGCACAACTGATGGGCGTATCAAGATCACCAGCTCGCGCTTACTCTGCGTTTTGGCTTTGTTTTTAAACGCATTACCAATGAATGGAATGTCACCCAACAAAGGCGTTTTTGATTCTTGCTCACTGGTAACGGTTTCCATCAAACCGCCAATAACGACAATTTCTCCATCGCGGGCACGAATTACCGTATCTGACTCTCGGATATTACTTTGTGCCAGTGGCAGCAAGATTTGTTGATCGCCCACCTGAATGACTTTAGTTTGCTCTGCCGTTTCCGTTACTGATGGGTGAACGTGCAATATAACCGAGCCGCTTCTATCAATTTGAGGGGTAACATCTAAGGCAATACCTGAAAAAAACGGGGTAAGTTCGATGTCATTTTCGTTTTCGGTTTGAGTCGCGCTTTGATCTTCACTGGTCGACACATCGGTGACAAAGTATTCGTCCTGACCGACTTTAATCACTGCTTTCTGGTTGTTAGTGACGGTCACTCTGGGGTTACTCAACATCTGAACATCACCTTGGGTTTGCAGCATATTGATAACGCCGTCAAAGTCACCTCGGGAAATTCTCAAAGTAGAAACGCCGCCAATATCTGTAGAGATTGAGTTCCCTATGCCATTAACTGCATTTATGGCTGGATCTATACCTGCAGCGGTATTTGCAGCGAAGTTTGACGCTATAGCTCCGCCACTGAAGCCAAAGTTCACACTGCCCGTCAAGCCGCTTGCAATACGATCCCAGCGCACGCCTTGCTGATAGCCATCGTTTAGCGTGACTTCAATAATGCGCGCCTCTAATACCACCTGTCGCTGTAAGCTCTCTTGGCTTTGGTTTAAAAAGTCTTTCACCACTGCGATTTCACTGGGCAATGCTCGAACGGTCACTAAGCCCGCTTGGGGTGAAACCACAACCTGGCGGCCTTCTGTTGGAGAGACCAGTACTTTTAGTGCCTCTTTTAAATCGCTCCAAAAGTCGTTTTCACTGGTAGTCTGAATGTTTGAGCCATTGAGCTGCTGGATGTTATTGCCGCCAAGTCCGCCCTGGCCTCCAAAACCACCCTGACCACCTAGCGCGTTCCCGCTAATGTTGTTATTGCCGTTAATTCCACCGTTGTTGCCACCATTGTTTTGGTCTTGCTCACTTACCCCACCGGCAATAACGCTTACGTTAGATACACCGAAGCGCTTGATCATAAGAAAGTTAACCGGGATAGATTCCGTCTTTAGTTGAGAAGGCATAACCTGAATTACCTTCCCTTCCAAAAACACGTCTAACGGATACATTCTCGAAATAATGGTTAACACATCTTCTAACGCCACTTCTTTGAGCGTTAAGCTAATTTGCCCTGACACGGCTGGATGAACGGCGACACTGTAAGGTGTGTCTTCAACTAACGCGTCGAAAAACGGACGCACGTCTACATTGTTAGCAGAAACTGCGAACATTTTCTGTGATGTTGGCGCAGGTAACGCTTGATAACGGGCAACCTCTGCCAGCAGTTCTTGGTTAAGCTGAGGGGGCGGTGTTGGTTTACTTGATGTCGTATTCTGAGAACGTGCTAGTTCATCGCGAATATGAGGTTTTACTTCCTCGCCAACACCATAAGATTGGCAACCTGCCACAACTAACGCTGCAGACAAAACCAATGTGTTAACAATGAGGCTATTTTTTAATTTCATATGCATACATTCTTAGTATTTTCTGCTGACGTCCGTCAGTGATAACCACGTTCTTGGGGTTAATTTTTGATACGGTGTATTCGTTAAGTGTATCGCCCACGCGGTAAGATTTACCTGATATGATGGCGCTATAACCTGTACTGCGTTTAAAGATAGATTGAAGTGCTAGCTCTCCTGCTACAGCTTCATCATTGCTAGACACTGATGCACTGGCGATTGCAGGCCTAGTCGGGTCGACAGACGCAACTGCAGGTAAGCATGTTGCTATCGCTAAAGCTGTGACCACAATTCTTAACCGTTTCACACTCTCTCCTTACAGCGAGATAAAGGTTTCATTATTGCTTACCGTTGCTAACCCCAGTGCTAACGTGGCACTTGGGTAAGCTTCAACGTTGTAAGCAAAATCTGTTACTACGACTTTTTCAGGGGCGGCTTGAAGGCGCGCTAGGTAGCTACGCAGGTCAAAGTAACTTCCCTCAATAATTAAGCGCATGTTATGACGGTAAAACGGTGTGCTTTGAGACTCACCGTCACCGAAGCGTACTGTTTCGGTAGGCTCGACCTTAAAATTCACTAAGCGTACGTTGTCTTCTTCGTTTAGAAGCGTCATAAGCAGCTCGGGCATTCGATCGGCTGCGACAAACCCTTCATTAAGTGAAAGTAGTGCCTCATCAATTGATAGTAGGTCTTTTCTGGCCTTATCGAGTTCTAGCTGCGTGCGCTTTGTATAATCGATGGTTAGCGCTTCTTGAATGGCATCTCTTTGAATGACCAATGCTTTGTGCTCGCTCTCCTTTCTGATGACTGCTTTATCGGTTGCAGACAAGTCATCAAGTGCAGGCGAAACACCGAACCAGAAGAATAGATAGATAATGAGACCAAAACTCACCCATGTAATTAGCTGTTTTTCTCTGCTTTCAAGAGCGGAGAATTTCTCAGAGAGCTGCTGGTACTGATTCATCAGCGTCTCCTTCAAAATCTGTGGATATCAAGAATTGTTTCACGTTTTCTTTGCCGTCTACTTCATCAAACTGCACTGAAGAAAATGACTTACCTTGGAAAAACGGAGACTGCTGCAACTTTTTAAGCCACACAGGTATAGATGAAGGCGCCAAGGTTTGGCCTGACAGGCGAATGGTTTGTGTATCGATATCAATACTCGTCAGCCATAGGTTCTGATTGTGGAAATTAGCCAAATCGTCCATAACCTCGCCGTACTTTGTTGCGTCAAATGACAACTCTCCGCTATCAAGATACGCTAACAGACGTCTTCGGTTTTCAATTTTGGCGTTCACCTTTTCAAGCTGTTGCTGAAGCGACTGGGTGTCTCGTTTCTTCTCGAGTGCAGCGCTTAAGGTTTTAATTTCGCTATTCAGTTGGCTAATCGCGTTTGTTTTTTCATTTAACTTTTTCTGCTTCGCCCCCAACGTAATATTGAGCGCGATTACCACCACCAACATGACACCTATTGCCGCGCCATTCAGCCAAAGTACCTTCGAGAATGGTAACCGCTCTTTCTTTGGTTTTAGGGAGTCCTGATAGAGGTTTATCGTTCTTTTCATGCCACCTCTCTTGCTGCAACAAGTGCACTTGCTAACGCAAAGTGGCAGGCAGGTTCAACTACATCGGCTAAATTAAGCTGTGAAGTAAAGACATTCATGGCAACGGGCTGAAACGGCTTCAGCCGTTCGATCACTGGCACACAGTCAAATTGAGTTTTAAACAGAATTTCTTTTAAAGGCGGCTGCTTAAGTTGCGACTCATAGAAATCCATTGAGCGTTGAATTTCTAATCCCAAAGTATCACTTAGCTGTGACAGGTCTGTCTGCTCATTAACTTTGCTTACAAATCCACGTAAGCGACGTGCCAACCAAATAGCCTGAGAGCGCACTATCATTAAAAACGGTTCACTGTTGGGCTCTTGGATGATGAGTAGTCGCGCATAGTCATCATTTGGCACCATTTCAGTTGCTAACACTTCTTTGGTGTGGATATGTGTAAGCTGCTTGTCTTTCTTTTTTGCCATGCTCGCTGCGACGGCAGCAAGTGAGGACCTTTCGGCAGCGAATACATTTATCTTTTGGCCGCCACTCCGACTTTTAACCGGGTAGTCGACATAGTCTAAAACCATGTTGCTGGAGTCATAGGGAACCAGCTCTCCGAGAGTCCACGGTAACGCTGTTGTAATATCCTCTTCTGCCATTTCTGGCTTATCAACCTGTACCATGTGGTACATATGCTGTGAAAGCACTATAGAAACATTACAGGTCGACTTAGCAAACGGGCTTAACGCCGCCGATAGCTGTTGCTTGAGAGGCTGATGCTGATCATAGGGAATTGAAGAAACAGAATTAAGTGAAACAGCGTCGCCACTGCGCTCTATAGCCACAATGTGTAGCTCAGAAGCACAGACCGACACGCCTACAGTGACGCTAGTTTTTTTACTTTTCGAAGAAAATAAGCTTGAAAGCATATATCTACTTAATTCGTTAATGCCGAGTATTATCTTATAACCAACAATACCTTATGGCGCCAATGAGTAACATGGCCTTAACTCAAAAGTAGACTAATTATCTAAATAGAACAAATACCTATATAAGCATAGGCCTATATTGTGTATCCTCGTTTATGTGTCCAGTTTAATCGCTTAAATTTGTTACTGTTCCGTTTGCAGGAAAATAGTCGAAATACGCGCCGCTACTTAAGCTGAAGCGACACCAATAGTTGTCTTCGTTCTCTTCAAGTTCAGCGTAATAGTCTGCATGGATTTTAAAGCCGTCCACGCGCAGTGGTGTCGCCATTAGCGACGTCCATATTTTTTCACACCCTTCACTAGAAAGCTCTGCGGTCGGCCATCCGTTGTGATTCATTCGCACCGGAGTACGATTCGTTTCTTTGCCCGACTCGTTGTAGTGAATCAGCATTATCATAGTGGTGGGTTGGCGGACTCGCCATTGCCAGTGAGACGAGACGACGTGACGCTTAAACGTATCTAGATTTAGTGCAAATGCGATGATTGTGGTGTCTTGCTCGTCGGTATGAAGAAAGTTGATAGTGACGCCAAAGGTAATTGCAAAAATAGCTGCAATAGCCGCTTTAAAAACATTAGACGTGGAAGGTTTCTTTTTGTTGGTTTTATTCATTGTCGATTCCCCATGCCTTTGTTCAAGTCGTTAGCGCTTGTTAGGCATTGTTCTATTTTATCGACATTTTGAAGAAAAAATGAAGTAGGTATAAATAAACCTTAAGAATTTCTGGTTAAAAACGAAGACTCAGCATTATGGCAACGGCTTGTGCAATATCGTAATTCCCCAAAAATCACCGTCTTTTTGCTTTAATTGCCAGCCATTTTTTATGAGTGATTTTCGGGTGTAATAGTTAGTCATGCCATGCCCGAAGAGCACTATCCGCTCGTGCTTCTCACACAGTTTTTCGATACGCTCGGAAACAAGGTTAACCCTTTGCTTGGCAGCTTTGAAACTTTCAAATCGACCTTTGAATCCTATAAACCATAGTGCACGGCTTAAGACAACCCAGTGCCAACTGCGCAAGGTGAACGGAAGTTTGTAATAAGGAATATCCATTTCTTTAAGGTGGGGCAATTCTTCATCAATTTCAGTCGCGCCGTAATAAGCCGCAGACAATTTAGCCCTTAGTAACGGGCTAACCACAATGTAGCTGTCGTCGATATGGGTCTTCTGCTTTGGGTGACTTGTTGGATCGAGTATCGATTTATCATAGTTACGCACCCACTGAGCATATTGAGCTGCGTTTACTTTGTCATTATGCGCCGAGAGAGGCTTACCGTGCCTTATAAGTACGACTTCCTTGACGGAAGTATTGTTTATCACGTCCATGTTCATTTTAAGTCGTCTACTTTATCCTGTTGGGCTAGCTAATCAATGGCGATTGAGCCACCTTATTGCTTTTCAAGCAAAGATGGCTCCTTCTAATGCGTACCTTTTCACGGGTTAGGCGCTTGCCAATACAGCATCCACAGACTCATCCGATTGAACTGCGCCAGAAACTTTCGTTGAGATATAAGAGGACAGCACTTCCTGTTGGGCTTTGTCCAAGCGTAATCCATGTTTTGTTCTGCGCCAAATCACGTCTTCTAGACAACAAGCCCACTCGCACTCTATAAGGTAATCAACTTCTGCCTGATACATACCAGCCCCGAAATGAGTCCCCATAGCATCGACTGACGCTTTACCTTTAAGAAACTTATAACATAGCAAACCATACTGTCTTGCGTAGCGTTCAGCGATAGCGTTGTCCAGCCAAGAAAACTCGGAAGTTAGTTGAGCAACTAACGATTCTTGACTCTCAAATGCACCACCTGGTAGCGGTACTTCTTTGGTCCACGCTTTTTTCGCTTTCGGGAAACATGAGACAAGTTTATCTACCGCGTGCTCTGAAAGCTTTCGATAGGTTGTAATCTTGCCGCCGAAGATATTAAGTAATACGGGCTTTCCAGCCTCACCCTTAAGCTCTACTTTATAGTCCCGAGTAAGTTCTTGTGCTGACGCGTTTTTCTCTTCTAAGAGTGGTCGCACGCCACTGTAAGTATGGACTATATCTTCGCGTGTTATCTTGGACTTGAAGTAGTTGTTTACGACGTCAATTAAGTAATCAGTCTCTTCGTTTGAAATTGCAGCGTCTGACGGGTTACCTTTAAAGTCTTCGTCTGTCGTGCCCACAAGTGAGAAATCACCTTCGTAAGGGATCACGAATACAATACGCCCGTCTTTATTTTGTAAAATGTACGCTTCGTCTGAGTTATATAGCTTGGGAACGACAAAGTGGCTTCCCTTTACCATGCGCATCGCATTGGGGTTGTGAATATTTACCAAGCGATCTAGAAACGATACTGCCCACGGTCCAGCCGCATTAACAATTGACTTGGCCTTAACTGTAAACGTTTTCCCTTGAGACGTTTTAAGCTCCACATTCCACAAATTATCTAACTTTTCAGCTTTAACGCATTCAGTACGCGTATATATCTTCGCCCCCTGATCTTGGGCAGCTAGCGCATTTAGTACCACTAAGCGTGCATCATCTACCCAACCATCTGAGTATTCAAAACACGTTGAAATATCGCTAACCAGCGGGCTTTCACTGGTGGTCGTTAGCTTACGTGAGCGCGGTAACATATTGCGCTTAGCCAGTGAGTCATAGAGGAATAAACCAATTCGTATCATCCACGCAGGGCGTAAATGCTTTTGGTGAGGCAAACGAAAACGTAGCGGCCACATGATGTGAGGCGCTTTCTTCAACAACACTTCACGTTCTGCCAGCGCTTCTTTCACTAGGCGAAATTCATAATGTTCTAAATACCTAAGTCCACCATGAATTAATTTGCTGCTAGAAGAAGACGTTGCGCCTGCGAGGTCACCTTTCTCGCACAAAGCAACCGAAAGCCCGCGTCCCGCAGCGTCAAGCGCGACGCCTACGCCGTTAACACCGCCGCCAACGACTAAAACGTCGACTGTCTGTTCAGTTTGATTGCTTTGACTCATACATTGCCTCTAGTGGTATTTATATGGATATCCTCATATGGTTGTCTATTTGACAAGCAAAAAGAAAACATGTCAACACAAAACGAACATTTACGAACATTAAAGAAAGTTAAAATTCGTAGTTAAAAGGAATGAACAAATCCAATCGCAACAATATTTGACTGATTTACATTGAAAAATACGTGGTGTGTAAGAGCGCTTGCGGCAACAGTGCGTAATGTTTAAAGAAGGCTGCCAAAAAGTAGAATGCGAGCAAAACCGAGAACAGGTTTAAAAGTAGTGGAAAACTATAGCAAATAGATGGTCACGCTTTGACAAAGGTGATGTTATTTTCTTCGATTATCTTGCTTATGCTGGGCGGCGGCGTTTTATCACAAACCAAGCAATCAACCTGTGAAATGTGCCCCTGCTCCACCATTGCGCGGCGTTCAAACTTACTGTAGTCCGCAGCTAATATAACGTGTTGAGTATGTTCCAAAATGGCTTGGGACACTTTCACTTCTCTGAAATCAAAGTCAAGTAGTGCACCGTCCGAACTAATACCACTGATACCGATTATGCCGTAATCCATGCGGAACTGACTTATAAAATCGCAGGTTGCCTCGCCAATGATTCCGCCATCGCGATAGCGAACTTCACCGGCAGCAATAATGACGGAGAAATCCTCTTTAGACGAAAGAATGGTAGCAACGTGAATATTGTTGGTTACCACGTGAAGATTTTTGTGGTTGAGCAACTTAGTTGCAATCATTTCCGTCGTCGTACCGATATTAATGAACAACGATGCGCCGTCGGGGATCATCGCAGCCACTGCTTCAGCAATTTTCTCTTTGACTTCGCTGTTTTGGGTTTTCCTTTCCTGATATGGCGTGTTTTCCCAACTTCTGTTAAGGCCAGCACCACCATGATAGCGGCTCACCACACCATTTTCGGCAAGCTGGTTAAGGTCTCGGCGGATTGTTTGCGGCGTAACTTCGCAAGCACTGACCAAATCATCAATAGACATAAAACCATGTAGCTTTATAAGCCCAACAATTTTTTCGTGTCTTTGCGTTTGATTCATCGCGAGTCCTCAGAATTAGAAAATTACATCAATTATACGTGCTTAACTTCAATGTTCCCATAACAAAACGAAATGCCAATGTTCGTTTTCGAAAATATAGCATTGTTAATCCTGTGTAAATGATGCAAACTCTATGAAAACTATCTTCAGGAGTGACCTTATGGGACAACATATCCTTGCCATTGACCAAGGTACAACAAGCTCTCGCAGCATCATTTTTTCTCCAAAGGGCAGTATAGACGCTATTGCACAGCAGGAATTCTCTCAAAAATATCCGAAAGATGGCTGGGTTGAGCATGATCCAGAGGAAATTTGGGAAAGCGTTGTCTCTACCCTCAAAGAAGTTTTCAATAAATGTTCATTAACACCATCAGATATCGCAGCCGTTGGTATCACTAACCAGCGCGAAACAACCTTAGTGTGGAATAAAAACACTGGTGAGCCTGTCTACCCGGCTATCGTTTGGCAAGACAGACGCACAGCCCAGCTTTGTCGAGATTTAAGTGAAGACGAAGAGCTCGTCTCACACATTACTGAATCGACAGGGCTTCTGTTAGACCCTTATTTCTCTGCCACAAAAGTAGCTTGGATATTAGACAATGTAGAAGGTGCAAGACAGCAAGCCGAGGACGGAGAGCTGCTGTTTGGAACCGTAGACACGTTCCTTATATGGCGCTTAACGGGTGGTGAGTCACACAAAACTGATGCCACCAATGCCTCGCGTACAATGCTGTTCGACATCAATAACCAATGCTGGGATGAGAAATTACTTAATAAATTCAATATCCCACGCTCAATGCTACCCGAGGTGATGGATTGTGCGGCTGACTTTGGTGTAACGAAAGAAGACATCATAGGCAGAGCTATTCCTATCCAAGGCGTAGCAGGCGACCAGCAAGCAGCATTAGTAGGCCAAGCGTGCTTTGAAAAAGGCATGGCCAAGAGCACCTACGGTACCGGCTGTTTTATGATATTGAACACTGGTGACGCCCCTTTGCAATCGAAAAACCGATTACTCACCACCGTTGGGTATCGTTTAAACGGCAAAACGACTTATGCGCTTGAAGGCAGTATTTTTATGGCCGGCGCAACCGTTCAATGGCTCAGAGATGGCCTGAAGCTTATCGACGATGCCGCCGAATCGGAGGCACTTGCACAGCGAGCAAGACAAGATAACGGCGTGTTCCTTGTCCCGGCATTTACTGGTTTAGGCGCACCTTATTGGGATCCAGATGCCCGTGGCGCAATTTTAGGTTTAACCCGCGACACAGGCATTAGCGAAATCGTTGCAGCGGGACTTCAGTCTGTTTGCTATCAGACTAAGGACCTGCAAAAAGCAATGGAAAGCGATGGCGCTCGCCCCACAACTATTCGTGTAGATGGCGGTATGTCGCGTAATGATTGGGTTATGGGCTTTCTTTCAGACATATTGGGCGCTGAAGTAGAGCGTCCTGAGATTACGGAAACCACCGCTCTTGGTGCTGCCTTCTTAGCAGGATTACAGGCTGGTGTCTTCAATTCGATCGACGATTTAACCCATTGTTGGAAGAGTGATAGCGTTTTCACTCCAAGATTGACCAAGCAAGAACGTGATCAAGCCTATGATGGTTGGAAAGCCGCCGTCGACCGTATCCGCTGCAGCTAATTTTCCTTTATTTTTCTGATTGTTAATAAAGTGCGGCTATAGACCGCACTTTTTTTATACAAAAAAATTTTTTATAACATTGTAATTACATTGTCATTTTGTGCTAGTATTGGATCCAAGGTAAACGTTTCACCTTTTACCTTAAATAAGAAACGCTATATTTTTCATAAAGTTACAAATAATAATCACGAAAATATAACGTTAAATGTGTAAAAGTATTGTTAATAAGCTTGATCCGCACATACTAAAAACGTAATTTAAGTGCAAAGTACGTTAAAACGTAGCCTACTCACGGAGAAAACACAGTGACACATAAAATTAACACATCACAGTTAGGCCCTATCGCGAAACGCTCACTTTTAGGTGTTGCTATCGCCTCTGCCCTACACGCCCCTATTTCACTGGCACAGGAAGCAACTACTGCTACTGATAAAGAAGTGGAAGTTATCGAAGTTAAAGGTTTTACCAGCTCTCTGAAAGCATCAATGCTAGATAAGAAAGCATCTGATGTTGTTTACGACGGTATTACGGCTGAAGACCTAGGTAAATTTCCAGACCAAAACGTAGCTGAATCACTACAAAGAATTACTGGTGTTGCCATTGATCGTTCAGGTGGTGAAGGTCAATTTATTACTGTGCGTGGTTTCGGCCCAGATTTTAACACCGTACTTGTTAACGGCCGTCAGATTGCTACAGAAAACCAAGGTCGTGCTTTTAGTTTCGATACGCTTCCAGCTGAACTAATCAGCGGTGCAAAAGTTTACAAAAGCCCTCTCGCTTCTATGCAAGAAGGTGGTATCGGTTCAACCGTAGAAATCACAACTGCTCGCCCATTCGCATTTGACGGCTTCAAGGCCGTTGCAAGTGTAAAAGGCATGTACGAAGACATTTCTGAAGAAACAACGCCACAAATGTCGGGCTTAATTACCAATACCTTTATGGATGGTAAACTAGGTGTGTTAGCTGCTGCATCATTCCAACAGCGTAAGCTACAAACAAACATGCTAGAAACTCGCTACTGGCGTCCTGAAGTTAGCCTAACCAATCGTTCTGAGCTAGATAACCCTGATTACGCTGACAATGCCCAGTTCAACGGTGTGTACATTCCGCAGAACTTTGACCAAATCGTTGATTTAGTCGATCGTGAAAGAACATCTGGTAACCTTGTTGTTCAGTATGCTCCTAACGATGACATGACGCTTACTTTAGATGGTCTTTACTCTAAATTTGAAGTTGACTCAGACGCACACAGTGTTGGCCACTGGTTCTCTGATAGCAACCTCGACAATATGTCTTTTACTGACAACGGTAGCCTATCAGGTGTAACAAGCACCGTTGTAGACGGTGTTGGTGGTGCGACTGACTTTATTCGCCGCCGCTACGGCCGAGATGTTGAAATCCAGGCTTTCGGTGCAAACTTTGAGTGGTTAGTAAACGACAACTTAACTGCAAACATTGATATCTCAACTTCAACTGCCGAAGACAGCAGTGGCGGTGACAACTTCTTCACTGTTGTGGGTTATAACAATGAATACAGTGTAGATTTCACAGGTGCTACTCCATCATTGACTGTTGCCGGTGGTGATGCCGCTTTACAAACACCTTCACTAGGTCGTATGCACTACAATGAGCGCAACGGTTTTGACACGGAAGATACCATCAGTGAGTACCGTGCAGACTTCTCTTGGGTACCTGATTCAGACAATGCGTTCTACAAAGCAGATTTCGGTATCTATTTCCAAGATCGTGAAAAATCTAATACTCGCTTGTTCGCTTCTGGTTGTGACATTTATTGCGGCTACACATTCGATCTTCCTGACGAGCTTCTAAGTGTATTTACTGCACAAAACTACTTCGGCGGTGTACCTAATCAGTGGCTAACTTATGACCCTGAAGCGTTCTTTGACTACGCAACATCTGATGCAGCAGTACAGCAAATTGCAGACGCTACAGGTGAATCGTTTGACGACGTTCGCGCAGCGATTGATGCAACAAATATCGGCAACCCACAGCCAAGCAATGACTCATTCGTAGTGAGCGAAGAAGTATTAAGTGCGTACGCACAATTCTACTTCACTACTGAAATCTCAGAGATGCCACTTGATGTGAATTTTGGCTTCCGCTACAGCGAAACTGACACTTCAGTAGACGGGACAAGTCAGATTGTAAGAGATCTTCAGCCAATCCCTAACGATCCGTCAGACCTTAATGTAGTTTATGAAACAGAAGTAGGTGCGCCGGTTAACGAGAAAAACAGCTACTCTTCGCTGCTTCCTAACTTAAACGTTAAGCTACAGTTAACAGACGATTTATACCTACGTTATGCGTTTTCTGAAACGCTAACGCGTCCAATGATGGATGACTTAGTGCCTGTATTTAATGTTACTGTGAGCCGTCCGGGTAACTTGCAAGCACAAGCGGGTAACACTGAACTTAAGCCATATAAAGCGACCAGCTGGGATGTGTCTTTAGAATGGTACTACGATGATACTAGCTACTTCTCAGCAGCAGCCTTTAACAAAGAAGTGGAAGACTTCATTGCAGGTGATGTTGCTGATGAGTCTCTTTTCTTAGAAAGTGGCGAGTATGTATTTAGCGTTCTGCGCCCTCGTAACGGCGATACGCTTGAAGTTGAAGGTTTAGAGCTTGCTTGGTTGCACACGCTTGAAAGCGGCTTCGGTATCCAAGCTAACGCTACTATCGTTAACTCAGATGCAGAATTTAGCCTACCAGGCTTAGGAAACTCACAAAACATTACATTGTTCTACGAAAAAGATGCGTTCCAAGCGCGTGTTGCACTGAACAATCGTGAAACCTTTATGCAAGAAGCCATAAGCACTCTTGGTGGTACTGAGCCTCGTTTCACTGAGACTTACACCCAAGTTGATATGAGTGTAAGTTACGATGTAACTGAGTCTCTTACGGTATTCTTCGAAGGCATTAACATTACTGACGAAGAGCTAACGCGTCGCGGTCGCTTATCAGAACATTTCGTTCAACAAGTTGCTGACGGTGCTCGTTACGCTGTTGGTGTTCGTGCTAGCTTCTAATAACAACTAGTCTATCAAGGGGGCGGTGTTGCCCCCTTTTGTCTTTATTCTGCTGAGGAGTTTTTCGTGTCAGGCAGCTTAACCCAACTTGTCGTTTTTATTTTCATCACCGCACTTATCGGGCTTCTTACCTATATAAAGTGTCGCGGTCATGGGCATAGTAAAGCCAACGAAAACAAAGAATATTTCTTAGCTGGCGGCGGACTAACATGGATATACGTCGCGGGCTCAATAACGTTAACTAATTTAAGTACCGATCAACTTGTAGGGATGAACGGTAACCAAATGGCACTGCTTGCGTGGTGGGAATTTGCCGCGGTGGCGGGCCTAATCATTCTCGCGCGAGTTTTTCTTCCCGTTTATTATCATTATCAGTGCACCACAACCACCGAATTGCTGGAAATGCGCTATAACAACAAGCATATAAGAGCACTAATAGGCCTTCTTTTCTTCCTAGGTAGCAGCCTTATTTTCATGCCTGCCGTAATCTACACCGGCTCGCTTTTCATGATTAACATGTTCAATGTAGACATTCCACTTATGTATGTTGCGACCGCTTTTGCATTGATTGGTGCCTTCTACGCTATCTTTGGTGGGCTTCGCGCGGTTGCAGTTTCGGATACCTATTCTGGCGTATTGCTTTTGACTATGGCGATTGTTGTTGTCGTTCTTGCACTATTCGCAATCGATTTTGATTTCTCGGGCATACCTGCCGAACGCTTAACCCTAATTGGCGATAATGATTCGCCTCTACCATGGCACACGTTATTAACCGGTATGGTGTTTATCCAGACTTTCTACTGGAGTACGAATCAGGTAATCACTCAGCGCGCCATGGCTGCACCTAATTTAAAAGAAGCACAGAAAGGCGTATACGCAGCGGCGATCATCCGCTTTATCGTTGTTCCTACCATTATCGTAGTTCCAGGTATCATTTCGTATAAGCTGTACGGCGATATCAACGATGCCGCTTACGGTACGTTGGTAGGTGATGTTTTACCTAGCTGGCTATCAGGTGTATTTGCAGCGGCCCTCGCTGCCGCAGTACTCACTACTTACAACAGTAACCTCAACTCTGCGACTGCACTTTATGTCTGCGATATACACGAGGCGTATTTTCAGAAGAAGCCAAACGTTGCACGCTTAAGCGGCTTTGTGACCGCGGCGCTTACTATTGTGTCGCTAGTTATGGTTCCTGTGTACGCGCAAGCAGAAAGCATCATCAACTTGCTTCAACAACTTTTCGGGTTGTTAAGTATGCCTATTCTTTCCATCTTTATTGTTGGATTACTATTTAATAACGTAAACGCCAACGCGGGAATAGCGGCAGTTGTCTTTGGTGTGGGTCTATACGCTTTCTTTAGCTTTGTACACGCTCCTTTCGGCCTGCACTACATTCACCTGATGTTGGTCACATTGGTTTGCTGTATTGCCCTCGCCCTTGTCTTAAATCGGGTTGTATTTAAGCAAAAGGCAGAATGGCGTGGTCGTTTGATAGAGAGCGAAGAAGCACACGGCTAATAAGGTCAGCCATATATTGGCTGGTTCAGATAACTAGGATTACTACGGCTGTGGCGGAACAAAAGTACGGTTTGTTCCGCACTTTTGTTCCGCCACACGCTGTGAAGTAGATGAAAGCAGAGAGGAGACTCTGTTAGCGTGATTGAAACAGATTTAATCACTCGACGACCGTGCAAGAAAGCAGGTATTAAGCTCGATAAACCGTTGTAAAACCATAAAACCGTACGGATGTTCCTTCTGTACTTTTCAGTCATCTTTTCTTTTAACAACATGCGCTATAAACATCTAGGCATGTAAAATGAGGTTTTTATGTCGTCACTCACATCATTCGTTCGTTTGTCGAACGAGAAAGCCACATTAATATTCGACTGCCAGGGTCGTATGCCCAAAGTCATTTACTATGGTGCGCCATTAAGTGACAGTACAACACCAGAAATGCTGAGCGTTTTAAACACCCGTCAAGAAGCCAAATGCGCTCCTGTAATTGAACCGCCGATTACGTTGGTACCGACTCACGGTGACGGCTGGACGGGTCAGCCAGGTCTTGAAGTGTCGGGCGATGCCGACCAGTGGTCAGCAGGCTTTAGCCTGACCGAAATAAATGAAGATGCACAGTCTGTTGCTTTCGTAAGCGAAGACGCTCGCCGTGGTATGCGTCTTGTCACAACTGTTGAGCTCGATAACAAAACGAGCGTAGTAAAATACGTTTCTCGTCTCGAAAACAGTGGCGAAACACCGCTCAATTTAGGCTATTTGAATGCCGCTAGCCTGCCCTTGCCTACTTCCGTAAGCAAAATTAAAACATTTGAAGGCCGCTGGTCAGCAGAGTTTCAAACCAAAGATCACGATCTCTTCTTTGGAAGTTATGTACGTGAAAATCGCCGAGGCAAAACATCTCACGACACCTTCCCTGGTCTGATTGCATTCCCTCAAGGCACGGGTGAACTTAACGGTGAGTGCTATGGCTATCACCTTGGCGCTTCTGCAAACCACAAGCTTCGCGCCGAGCTTATGGCTGATGGCAGAAGCTATGTGCAGTTTGGTGAGTTATTATTTCCAGGTGAAGTGGTACTTAACGCTGGCGAAAGCTATACATCCCCCGTGCTTTACACAGGCTATGGCTGTGAAGGTTTCTCTTCGCTATCACAACAGTTCCATAACTTTATTCGCAGCAACGTGCTAAACCACAGTGCTGAGTCGAAGCCTCGCCCAGTGCACTACAACACATGGGAAGGAATTTATTTCGATCATAACGAAGACGAACTTAAAGCCTTAGCCGATAAAGTTGCACCACTGGGCATTGAGCGCTTTGTGTTAGATGATGGTTGGTTTAAAGGGCGCAGAAACGACAAGGCAGGGCTTGGCGACTGGTTTGTTGATGAAGCTATCTATCCTGAAGGACTAGACGGGCTAATTGACCATGTTACTGGCCTTGGCATGGAATTCGGTATTTGGTTTGAGCCAGAGATGGTAAACCCTGACAGCGACCTTTACCGCGCACATCCAGAGTGGGCGCTGCAAACCGAGAATAACCCTCACGTTCCTTTCAGAAATCAGTACGTATTGGATTTAACCAACCCTGAAGTGGTTGAGTACCTTTATAAAGTGATTACTGATGTACTGAAGACGTACCCCAAAATCAGCTACATCAAATGGGACATGAACCGCGACGTAAACCACCCTGGCAACCTTCACGGTAAACCTGCGATGCATGGTCAAATGGCTGCGCTTTACAGCTTAATAGACCGCGTTAAAGCAGCGAAGCCAGGCATTGAGATAGAAAGCTGTTGTTCAGGCGGCGGCCGTGTAGATTTAGGTATTTTGCCACACACAGATCGTTTCTGGACGTCGGATTCTAACGACGCACTAGACCGTTTGTATATTCAGCGTGGTTGTTCTTATTTCTTCCCGTCTGAAGTAATGGGCGCACACGTTGGCCCGCGCGACTGCCATATAACGGGTAGACACTTACCTATTGAGATTCGTTCGGCAGTAGCCTTGTTTGGCCATATGGGTATAGAGATGGACCCACGTGAACTTACTGACCACGAGCAAAGCGTACTTACCGACGCTATTTCACTTTACAAAAAGTATCGTCATATCACCCACGGCGGCGACCTTTTCCGCATGGACGATGACGGCATGAACGTAAAATTTGGTTATGTGTCTAAAGACAAGCAAGAAGGTATTTTTGCATATAACAGCGTTATGGAAACTGTTCGCACTACGCCAAACCGCTTCTACTTTGCAGGTCTTGATGCTAACAAACAATACACCATAGAGCGTGTTTGGCCTGAAAAGCTAAAAGAATACACCCCGTCTATTTTGCAACAAACTGAAGGGCAAGTATTCTCTGGCGAAGTATTGATGAAATACGGTATGCAGCTGCCGGTGCTCTTCCCACAAACTGCATTGATCTATACCGTTAAAGCGGTATAGAGCTGAAGACTCGAAAGCTAGAAGCTAAAGCGAGCTAAGCGTTGTTACGCCGCTGCTCGCTTTTTTGTGGTGTTTACTTGCTTTGCATCTCCAAGCCTAACGCCCAGCGATCGTCAAACCCTTTCCAAGGCTCTGGCTTTTTGCCATCTACGGGTACTTGGGCACTACTGCCACTCACGTTCAGGTATTCACAATCATCTTTTAAACCTTTCACATGGCAGTTCATAAGCGCAAGCGCAAAATGCTCGTTAATGGCATTAAGCTTTTGCACTTCCCATGCCGGCTCAATGTAACTTCCCAAATCAAATTCACTGCCATAAGCTTCTTTAGGTGCAGGGTGAGGTGCAACATTGTGGCGTGCATTCTTAATGGTTAGTAACTTAGATTCTTTACTGCCGGTATTATCGAATAACCACTTTATACCGTCGTAGCCAGAAATATCGTCGTTATCCCCAGCAACATAAAGAACAGGAACTTTAATATTGTTTAGCGATTGCACATCAAATAGCTGATGTTGCCCGCCCCATGGCGCCAGTGCTAGCGCCGCTTTCCAGGCTGGTAATGCTTCTTCGCTACTGGCCTTGCCACCTGCGCAGGTGTTAAGCGCTTCTTTAATTAACGCCGCCGTTTTAGGATCTTGTGTACCAGTGAAGGTTGCAGCGGTTTGGTCGTTAAAAGCATAGCATCCTCCTACCGTGCTAACTGCGCCGTAGCCCCCCATTGAATAGCCAATCACTCCCGCTTTGCTTGCATCCACACTCTCTTTAAAAAAGGTATTTTCGCTGATGCTGTTCAATGTAAGAACTTGGTCTCGTGAACGATTTAATAACGTACTTGGAAAACCTGAATACGGATTTTCTGCAAAATTAACATTTTTGTTTGTGGAATCTGTGTGGTCGATTGCCGCTACTACATAACCGTGAGACGCGAGGTGTTCGCCTAAATAAAACATAAGGGTGCGGTAACCGGTATAACCATGAGAGATAACTATTACCGGAAAATCAGTGTCAGCAGCGGCTATAGGCGCATCACGGCTTGCATCAGCTTGTACCTCAAACACCTGACCACTTCTTGTTTCATTAATGTACGTGGCCTTTTGAGCCGAGCTTGCTGCAGGATACCAAACCTCCAAAGTAAGTGATCGCTCGACTTCATTACCAGCAATGTCTTTTACTTTAGCAGGATAAGCCGCTTCGATTGTCTTTACGCCAACATCATAGTTACCTTTCTCACTTAACGATGGCATTACGTCGGCTGGAAACGGCTTATAAAGAGTTTGAGCAGCTGATACCGAAGGAGATATGGCCGCGGTCGCTGAAACCAGAACAGCACCGCCAAAAAGCAGGGATAACGTTTTCATAATTTGGGGAATTTTCTCGTTATTAACAGGCAAATTTATAATACCTCGTCACGGGTATCACACAAGCCAAACACTATTATTATTGTTGATTAAGAAGAATAAGGGGAGGTAATAAAATAGGCTGCTTTACGCATGAATTGTCGTGAAAGTAATGGTAAAACGTAAAACCTTGAAAGCCTTCAGTTTGAAAGGTATTGCTTCCACCTTTCATCAAAAAGCGGTTTAAGAAATAAAGGGTATCCATCTGCCACAAAGTTAATGTCTCTTAAGGTTTGGCTTTTCATAGGCGTAGATGTAATGTGAGTCAGCGCGCTGTCTAGATCACTCGTTACCGCTTGTCCTAGCTCACTCTTAGAACACAGTAAGCGCTTTGTTCCTCTTAGCTGCTGGGACAGTTCACTGATTTGATAAACATTAAGCGCATCGAGTTCTTCTTCTGGTAATGCTGAAAGCTCGCGGTGCCCTACATAGCCAAAGTCTATTCTTCCACTTTCCAGTAGGGCAATGGTGTGCATGCCTAAGTCTTTGCCTAACCCATTTAAACGAACCACATTGTTTTTTGTAGCCCATTGCTCAACAGTATCGGCGTATACGTTATTCACATCGTTGTAGAGTACCGTTCTCAAATTATGCTGAAGCAAAGCGCGTAAAGAAATGGACTCAAAATACCCCTGCGTTGGCTGAGACTGCGCGGTATCTAATTCATTTTTCAATGAAGGCTGAAGCGCTTTTCTTGCAACAATGAGTAGCGGTAAGTTTATAGAGGTTGGCTGGGAGTAATATCCCCACTCAGCGCGTTCTTCTTGGTAAGCGGCGCCATAAAAACAATACACTTTTTGTGCGGATTGTTGATGCTGTACCATCGACCATGCGCGTTTAACCGGATAAGCTTCAAATTGGTGGTCGTAGTTATGCAGGTGTGTAGAGAGGTACGCCATGACGTCATAGATCGGCCCTGAAGTGATACTGACACCACTGCCTTCAATTCCAAGCTCGGGTGGTCGCAACCATACTACTGTAGGCTTTTTGGAGGCGCAGCTTTCCCCTTCACATTCGCCGTCTGTTTGCGCAAACAACACGCTGCTTTTAAGACACAACAAAACAAAAGCCACCAAGGTTACTACTACTGACACTGCAAAAACCCAACCTTTTACACGTAATTCTTAAAGCTCACTCATCGCGTTTATGGGAAAACAACAATGGGAATATGATGAAATTATTTTAAGGTAATCGGGGGAAGAATGGCGGGCACCAATCTCATAATTGGGCGAACTTAGCTCAAAAAAAGAGCCGCTATTAAAGCGGCTCTTAGAATATTTTCAACACGTGAACTGTTTTTGCTTAGAACGGAATGTCATCGTCGAAGTCAAAATCTGGCTCAGCCATTGGTGGGTTCTTTGGCTGACCTTGATTGCCACCCTGAGGCGCTTGATTGTAGCCACCACCTTGGTTTGAGTTGTAGCCGCCCTGCTGACCACCACCTTGCTGTGGCGCTTGGTTATAGCCGCCCTGCGCTGGAGCTTGATTGTAACCACCTTGGTTGTTTTGAGGACGTTGGTAACCACCGTTACCGCCGCCACCTTCACCACCGCGACCACCAAGCATTTGCATTTGGTCTACGATAATTTCAGTGGTGTATCTATCTTGGCCTTGTTGATCTTGCCACTTACGCGTCTGCAATTTACCTTCAACATAAATTTGCGAGCCCTTTTTCAGGTACTCTCCGGCAATTTCTGCTAAGCGACGGTACATTGTAAGGCGGTGCCACTCAGTGCGCTCTTGAACCTGACCCTGTTGGTCTTTCCAGCTTTCGCTAGTTGCTAGGCTTAAGTTCGCAACGGCGTTTCCGTTAGGCATGTATCTAACTTCAGGATCATTGCCAAGGTTTCCAACAAGAATAACCTTATTAACGCCTTTCGTTGCCATTGATGTCTCCTGTAACGTTTTTAGTGGCTTGCTGTATAACTCTTCTTAATAAGACATCAGCAAGCGCGAAAGTTCATCGAATATTAGCCGGTTAGTATACCGTATTTTATGAGGGAAAATTGAAGTTTTTCGCCACAGGTTTACGTTACTAACTGCAACACGTTCTAGAACTTAACAAAATTTATTGTCAGCGTCTTCTGAACTTTCGCGTTGTTTTTAGCTAATTTTAGCAAGGGCGTTGCGATTAAAAACGCCCTTCCTTGTCTGCTACCACCACGTAATGTAAAACGCCGCTGTAAGGATAACTACAGCGATAGATGCTACATTAAATCCGCTTGTGGTTTTGAACTGCACTTCGTTTAGGTCGACAGCGTTTTCACTGACACCTTTTTTCTCTAGCAGAGAAACAACCACAGCTAAAGCAATACAAAGCAGGAACACAAGACCAACACGGTCAATAAACGGCAGTTCAGGCCAGAATTGTCTAAACACAATGCTTAAAACAAATGAGCCTAATGCGGCCAATAGACCACCGTTTGCTGTGGTTTTCTTCCAGAACATACCTAAAACGAACAATGCGCAGATACCTGGTGTAAAGAAGCCCGTGAATTCCTGGATATACTGGAATGCTTGATCAAAATTACCCAACAGCGGCTTGGCCACCACCATAGCAATGATAAGCGCGACCAAGCTTACGATACGACCCACTTTCACATAATGCTGCTGCGACTCGTTTGGACGCTTATCTTTATAAAGGTCCATGGTAAAAATAGTAGAAACGCTATTTGTCATCGACGCTAGCGAGGACACAATCGCCGCCACCAAGGCTGCGAAGATAATACCTTTAAGGCCAACAGGCATCAGCGTCATTAGGCTTGGGTATGCTTGGTCCGGTTTAGCTAAGTCTGGCACAATTAGCACTGCTGCAATCCCTGGCAATACCACAATTAGCGGCATTAGCAGTTTTAGGAAAGCCGCAAACGCAATACCTTTTTGCGCTTCTTGAACGCTCTTTGCCGCCAACGTGCGCTGAATGATGTACTGGTTAAAGCCCCAATACGACAGGTTCATGATCCACATACCGCCAATCAATACAGAAATGCCCGGCAAGTCCATATAGTGCGGGTTGTCTTCTGACAAAATCATGTCGAATTTCTCAGGGAGCTTGTTAGTAAGGTCAACAAAACCTTGGATGGCACCATTGCCGTCGCTGATTAGGTTTAACGCCGTATACGACAGGAACAAGCCACCAATAACCAACAGCACCACTTGAATAATGTCGGTGAGTGCTACCGCTTTCAAACCGCCGTAAAGTGAATAGGTTAACGAGAAAAGGCCTAAGAACATCATGCCGTAAACCATATCAACACCCGCGATGGTATTGATGGCCAATGCACCTAACCACAGCACAGCAGTTAAGTTTACAAAAACATAAACACCTAGCCAGAATATTGCCATTACCTTGCGCACGCGATGATCATATCGCTGCTCAAGAAATTGAGGCATGGTGTAAATTTTATGCTTAAGAAAGATAGGTAAGAAGAACTTACCGACAATAAGCAGCGTAATGGCGGCCATCCACTCATAAGACGCAATGGCAAGCCCTAACTGGTAACCTGACCCCGACATGCCGATGATTTGTTCGGCAGAGATATTGGCAGCGATTAGTGATGCGCCAATTGCCCACCATGGCAAGCTTGAGCCCGCTAGAAAGTAATCATTTGTGTCTTTTTGATGACCCTGCTTTTCGCGAGAAACCCACCACGCAATTCCGACAAGCGCGACGACGTATACCACGAACAACGTGATATCTATTGATGCTAATTTCATAGTTTTTCCCAAAGTTCTTATTTTGGGTGCGGCGATTGTTATGCAGGGTACACAGGTGAAAAATTGTTTTTATTATTATATTGGTTGTTGCCACACCAGTGTCACGTTATTAAAACGCGTTTCGCAAAGCACAATAAATCATAAATGGGTGAAAAACTCACCGTTAAACTTATCGCGTTATTGCGGGTAGTATTAGTATCACACTTTGTTTACTTTTTTTAACTAGAAATGTGCACTTTTTGTAAAAAAAAAGCCGCAACCAATGGATGCGGCTTAAGGGACACAAACAATTCTAAAGAATAGGATTGTTTAGAAAGGGGAGAGGTTTGTGCATAAAGGCTGTATTTAAATCGATAATTAGGCGAACGCGCCCTGTGTAGCCGTACACACATAAATGTCAGCACTGTACCCTGTTTCATCAGAGTACTTGTCGGCCACGACTTGCTTCACCGCTTCAACTTTGTCGGTAGGTACAAGGGCCACTACGCAGCCGCCGAATCCACCGCCAGTCATGCGAACACCACCCGATTTACCCAGCACTTCACCAATGATCTCAACCAAGTAATCGATTGGGCGAACGGTAATTTCAAAGTCATCACGCATGGAGATGTGAGATTGCGCCATGGCTTCACTAACCGTTTCGATGTCGCCAGCTTTTAATGCTTGGCTTGCTGCCAGTGTTCTAGCGTTTTCGGTAACAATATGCTTCGCGCGGCGATAAACCACCTCTGGCATATGTGCTTTAGCGCCTTCTAACATTTCCATAGTTGCTTCGCGTAACGATGACACACCCAATAACGACGCGCCTTGTTCACACTGCTGACGACGCAAGTTGTATTCACTGTCAACCAAACCACGTTTAACATTCGAATTGATGATAACGATTTGATGCGAGTCTGGTAGTGGTGAATGCTCAATGGCTAGCGACTGGCAATCAAGCAGCATTGCCATGCCTTCATTACCCATAGCAGAGATTAACTGATCCATAATTCCGCATGAGCAGCCTACGAACGTATTCTCTGCTTTCTGGCCTAACAGTGCAGCCTGTACGCCATCGAGGGGCAACTCATACAGCGCGCTTAACGCTTTTAGTATAGCCACTTCAAAAGATGCCGAAGAGCTTAACCCAGCACCTTGTGGCACATTGCCCGTAACCAATAAGTTAGCGCCGCCAAAATCTGGCATGGCCTCTTTAAGTACTTTCACTACGCCGCGAACATAGTTTGCCCACCCTTGTTCTTCGTCATAGTTAATGTCTGACAACGAAAACTGGTTTTGCTGATTTTCGTAATCCATCGCGGTAACCACGATGTCATTATCTGCGCGCTTTGTTGCCGCAACCCACGTTCCAAAGTTGATTGCAGCCGGAAATACGAACCCTTCGTTATAATCGGTATGCTCACCAATAATGTTCACTCGACCCGGCGCATGTGCGATTAACGCTGGCGCCTCGCCGTAGTGCGTTTCAAAACTAGAAGAAAGTACTTGATTATCCATTTGCATTCTCACGTTTCTTATAGTGCACTGTGGATAGTGCTTTTAATCTGTCTGCCGCTTGTTCAGGGGTCAAATCTCGCTGTGCCTCTGCCATCATTTCGTACCCAACCATAAACTTGCGTACACTTGCTGAGCGCAGAAGTGGTGGGAAAAAATGCGCATGTAGCGTCCATTCAGGGTGCGCTTCACTATCAAATGGGGCACTGTGCCATCCCATAGAGTATGGGAAAGACGTTTCAAATAAGTTGTCGTACTTCGCTGTAATTTCGCCAATGATCTTAGCAAGAGATAGCGACTGAGAATCCGAGAGCATGTGCATAGATTGCACGTCAAATCTCGGTAACAGTAGCGTCTCAAAAGGCCAAGCGGCCCAGTATGGTACAACTACAACCCAATCATCATTTTGACACACGACTCGCTCTTGCTTCGCGACCTCTTGTTCGGCATAGTCCAACAGCATAGGCGTGCCATTTTCACCAAAGTATTGCTGTAGCTGCACGACTTTTTTCGCTGGGTCGGTAGGCACATGCTGCTGCGCCCATACTTGACCATGAGGGTGAGGGTTTGAACACCCCATCATTGAGCCCTTGTTTTCAAAAACTTGTACCCAGCGATAGATTTCACCAAGTTCAGCGGTTTGTGCTTTCCACGTGTTGACTACGTCTACGCGTTCTTCATCGGAAAGCTCAGGTAACGTTTTGCTGTGATCAGGGGAAAAACAAATAACACGACTGCAGCCTTGCTCAGTTTCGAACTGAAACAGCCCCTTTTTCTCACTGGCTTGTTCTGTATCTTGCTTAAGGGCGGCAAAATCGTTTTGAAAAACAAACGTACCTTTGTAATCAGGGTTAACTTCACCATTCACGCGGGTGTTTGTTGGACATAAATAACACGTAGAGTCGTAAGATGGCTTTTGTTCGTTGTTTGGCTCTTCTGAGGCTCCCTGCCAAGGGCGCTTCGCTCTGTGAGGCGACACTAACACCCACTCACCCAACAAAGGGTTGTAACGGCGATGTGGATCGTTGGTAGGGTCGAAAGGGGTTCCCATAATCACTCTCTCTGAATTAGCCTGCTACGCTCTAATGCGCAACATCAAATAGGGTTAAACGTTTACCCTGATAATGATATAGCAAGCTTCTACGTTTATCAATTGCGTAACAAAGAAAATTAATTGTTAAATTGATAACAAATAATTTTCTTTTGTCACTACATAACGATTTCTATGCGCTGAACTTGTATCGCATACTTGCTTTGAAGGTTTCACCGGGTTTTACGAAACAGTTTGGAAACTCGGGCTTGTTGGGTGCATCCGGGAAATGCTGTGGTTCTAAGCACAAGGCACCAAGCTGATCGTCGGTTTTCAACCCGCCAGTATAAAACTGCAGACCCGGCAAGTTAGTAAATAACGACATAGCAATACCAGTATCAAGTGCCTTTACGGTTGCTTGTGGGGTATGCTCAGGCGTATCACGGAGTACATAGTTGTGGTCGTAGCCTCCCACCCTATCAAATAATGGATGGGAATTAGATTGCTCTGCCCTTTCTTTTATTGCTGTAGGTTTCGTGAAATCGAAGGGAGTATTCGCAACTTCGACCAGTTTTCCAGTTGGCAGCAAGGTGCTATCTGCGTCCGTGACTTTGTCAGCATCTATATGTAGCAATGTATTACCCACTTGCGGGTCGTTGCTCAACGTGAAGTAAGCATGCTGCGTGAAACTAAGCGGGGTTTCTTTGTCTGTGTTTGCGGTGATCACAAGAGATAACTCGTTGTTTTGATCAAGGGAATAGCATGCCTCTACATTAACAGTACCGGGAAAGCCGCCTTCCCCATCGGGACTAGTTAAGGTAAATGTTACAGCCACACTGTCTGTCGTCTCTTGGATGCTTGCCGCCCAAACCTTCTTATGAAATCCAGCTAGGCCGCCGTGTAGATTATGTTCACCGCCATTTTTATCTAAGGTGTACTCTGTTCCATTTAACGCAAACGAGCCATGTCCAATTCGGTTTGCGTAGCGTCCTACGATAGCACCGCGATAGCTCGGGTCATCTATATAGTCTTGTAGAGTCTCGAAAGTTTGGACACAACTTACCGATTCACCTTCTGCATTTGGGAAGTGAATTTCTTTAACAATTCCACCGTAGTTAAGCAAGGTAACTGACATGCCGTTGTCGTTAGTTAACGTAAAGGCGTTTACGATTTCGCCTTCTACTTCACCAAATGCAGATACATTTATTTTCATAACAAAATTTTTACCTTAAGACGTGCTTAGTAAACTGACGCTTTCCAACCTACCACACATTTTTTATACATTAATGAATAATGCAATCTTTCAGAATGTCTAGGAGGTTATACGTTTTCCATTCTTTTTTACAGCGGTTTGATTAACAATCATTGAAGGTAAAACCACTTAGGTAATCTAACGCTCTTCATCTCTCTAATGCATCTCAGCCCCGTGAAAGACACCTTAAGCTAAGCGTTAGAATTTTATCTTTTTTTGTAAATATAATGTACGCTATGGCAATCAGGTCAATCGACACTCCACGCAATAAAACGAAGTTTGAAAGAAAATGGCAACAATAAAAGATATCGCCCAAGCCGCTGGCGTTTCATTAGCGACCGTATCAAGAGTTATTAATAATGGTCCTAAAGTGGGCAATGATACTCGCAAGCGTGTCAAAAAAATCATGGAAGAAATGGGTTATCGTCCCAACGCTAATGCGCGGGCACTTGTAACCAAACGTAGCGCATCTTTAGGCGTTGTCATTGCTGAGCTCCACGACCCATTTTTCGCTATGTTAGCCCACGGTGTGGAGTCCATTACCCGCAAAAATAACGTTCAAATTTTATTAAGTGCCGGCTCTATTGAAAAAGAGACTGAACTTCGCGCTATTGAAACACTGCTAGAGCATCGAGTAGAAGCCATGGTAGTGCACAGCAAAGCACTTGATGACGAGACCCTGATCGGTTTTGCAAACCAAGTTCCAGGCTTTGTATTAATTAACCGCTATATACCAGAGATAGCAAATCGTTGTGTATGGCTTGATAACGTAACCGGTGGTCGCCTTATGGCGGAATATGCCATCAACCAAGGCCATGAACATGTCGCGGTGATAAGCAGTCAGTATCGCATAGACGATCCTAATCATCGCCTCGAAGGGATTAGAAACGCAGTTAACAATGCGAATTTAAGCTTGCCTGAAAGCATGATTGAGTATGCTACGCCCGATCAGGAAGGTGGTGAACTGGCAATGCAAAACTTGCTTGCTACTGGTGCAAAATTCACTGCTGTTTTGGCTTATAACGATGCTATGGCATCTGGTGCTATGACCATGCTGCAGGATCATGGTATTTCAGTTCCAGAACAAGTTTCTGTGATGGGGTACGATGATGTGCTGTTAGCAAAGTACTGTCGTCCTAAATTAACGACTCTGCGTTATCCAGTAGAAATGATGGCAGCAAAAGCGGCGGAACTTGCATTGAAGTATGCATCGGGAAGCAAACCAGAAGATGGGCTTACCTTTAAATATACTCCTACAGTAGTAAAACGAGATTCAATGGTTAGGGTTTAGCTGTTCGTTTTCCTTTCAGAAATTAATAGACCAAAAAAATACCCGCCTATGGCGGGTATTTTATTTAATCACTTACAAGCCAGTTTGATGGATGATTAATCGTAATTCGATGTATAGTTGAGCAACTGTGTTCTAAAAATTTCATGACACGAAACTATTGACAAAAATACCCGCTTGATCGTTTTGCCTCGAACTTTTATCCCCAAAGAGCAAAATTGCCTGATCCTGCACAGCTTTACGATCAAAAAAGATTAAGATCGAGCACAGTTGCTCTACAGCGCTTGATTTAACTGACATTTCGTGATCCGACCAGAAAGTGATGAAAAGATCGTGATCTGTTGTTCTATATGGCTATTAACAGACTTACCAACAAGGTTTTCCACTACTTATCCACAACGAGTAAGGTTTCTATTACTGAGTGAATCTTGCTAAAAACTGTTTGTACTCTTGTATGGCATAGTCACTTTTTAGCGTTGCGTTGTGCGTCGCACCAGGAATGACTGAAATATACTTTTCGCTACTTGATGCATCTTCTAATAGCTGCTGACTAATCGGGTAAGGCGTTATTTTGTCTTCCTCACCCACCACCAGCCATAGCGGTCCCTCATAGTGACGCAAGATTGGGGCTATTTGCATACTATGAACTTCATCGTGAAGCTTCATGTTTGTGAATGAATTAGAGAAGCCTGGCACCATGTTGGCAATTAAATCAGAGATATTATTGAAAGCGCCGTCTAATACTAAAGCATCTATCTTTCTATTTGCAGCAACATAGCTTGCGAAATAGCTGCCTATACCTCGGCCGTGAACGATAGTGGGAATTGAGGCGTCAAACGCACTTTCTACATAGTCAAACTGGGTTAACGCATCTTGTTTAATAGCGTTAATACTTAAGTCCTTCGCTTTATCACTGGCTCCTACTCCCTGATAATCGAGCCACAATATATTAGCGGGCAACTTACCCAGTCTATGAATAACGCTGTTGTTTTCGCTTACAGGCATACGATTGTCTGCAAAGAAAACAATGTTAACAATAGGGTCAGGGTAAGAAACAGCAACGCCTCTCAAAGTTAACCCAGCGTCATTTTTCACTTCAACACGGGTTATGCCCGCTGAGGTTTTGTCTTTTTGAATTGCCGCGTGTAGCTTCGTAGTATCAAGGGGCTTTTGCTGAGTGTCTTGATAAAAGAAGGCCGAAGGGGACACGTTAATTGCGCACCCAATAAGTGACACACTTGCAACTACACTAATTACCGCGTTTTTTAAGCTCATCATTAAAGAACTGTCCGTGTTGAATGGTTATGGCGAAATTTTTATTCAGGTTACATAGGTGTAATGGTTGTGTCGCTGATTAAAAACTCGCTCAGCAAAATCAACAGTCCCACACCTATGCTAAACAAGCTGTAACAGTTTGCAACAGTTGTTCTGTTTCTTAGCGATACAAACTTTCTTATACTAAAGACAATATTACTTGCATGATTTATCTGCATAAAACAAAGATAATTTAATGAAAAGTAGAACATTTTCCATGTCTTACGCTACATCACCAGCTCGACTTATTGTTGCCTGCTGTGCCCTACCCTTACTTATTGCCTGCGAGTCTACGCCACCCGAGCTTGACTCATCATTAATTCCTGCGTCGCAGAGAAAAGACTATCAGCTAACCATGTCTAAAGCGAAAGCTTGTCCAATTAACTTGGCAGAACTAATCGACATACGGTCGAGTAAAGACTTGCTCGTTGGAAGCAGTAATGTAACAGAAGACACGCTCTATTCACTGTTACAGCAAAGCTTAGAAGCGATGAATGTCAGCCCGGATATTGAAGCAGCCAACAGCGTGAAAGTAGTACTAAACCGCGCGTTTATAAAAAGCTTAGGAAGTAATATGGTTGCCACCGTGGTGCTTAATGTTAAGTACAAACCTGACTATGCCGATGAGTATTCACCCGCCACCACCTTCAGAGGGCAAAGCATGAATGTGAACGCCAGTGTCAGTGAAAAAGAGAGCAATCAGATTGCTATCGATGCAATGAAAACCGCCATTGATGATGCCACCAAACGTATAAAGTCTTCACTGTTACACAACTGCGGTAATGCGCTAAGCGAACTAGAGGCGATATAAGCACAAGAAACTATGCAGACAACACGTCTCGCGCTTTTACCGCATCGAAATCGCGATCTACTTTCAGGTATACCGCGTTATTTTGACTGTTTAGTGTCACTTCTAATACACCAGGTACTAACATCAATTCAGCTTCGATAGTGGAAACATTTGAACCGTTAAATTCACCATGCATCATTACGCGCTTAACCCGGCTCACTTCTTTAACACCAAGAATAATAAAAAGCCAAAGCAGAGTGCTAGCAGCACCAATGCCATAAGCGAACTCTTGCGACCAAATATCGGTGACGAAACCTGAAATTACACCGCCCAAAAACGCACCGAAAAATTGAAAACTGGCGTAGAGGCCCATGGCCGTTCCTTTTTGTCCCGCAGGCGCAATGCTCGACACCAATGCAGGGAAATTCGCTTCCAAATAATTAAAGCCGGTAAAGAAAAGCACTACGGCCGCGGTAACCCACCACCAGCTATGGTCCTCTAAACTCAGCGCCAAAAACGCGCCGCCCATGAATACAACGCCGGTTACAAGGAGCGATTTAGGCGTACGGCCTCTTGCTGCTCCCATCATGATAATTAGACCTACAATTGACGCGCCTAAAACGGGTAAGTAGACCGTCCAGTGACTGTCTAGCGTCATATCAAAATTCAGTAGCGTAACGGGCAGTTGAACAAACAACAGCGTTATCATCATATGTAGAATCATCACGCTGATATTTAAACGCCATAACTGAGAAGAGAAGATTAAGCGCTTTAGCTGGTCTTTTTGTGGCAGTGTATCGCCACTGCTCAGCTGCACACCGTTTGGCACTACCCATTTAACCAGCGGCATGCAAAGAATCGCCAGAATACCAGTAATACCAAACACACCAGCAAGCCCGTAGCTGTTCGCAATAAGAGGTCCTAAAATAACGGCTAAATAGAATGAAAAGCCAATGGCTATGCCTATGATAGCTAACACTTTGGCTCGCTGACTTTCCCGGCTTACATCCGTAGCCAGCGCCATTATCGCTCCTGCAATTGCCCCAGCGCCTTGAAGAATACGCCCAACAATCATCATGGCCATACTGTCGGCGTTTGCTGCGACAAAGCTTCCTAATGCAAATACAGCAAGCCCTAGCAAAATAACGGGTTTACGCCCCCATTTGTCAGACATCATACCCATAGGAATTTGCAGCGCAGCTTGGGTTAGGCCATATCCACCCACGGCAAGCCCTACCAACAGCGGCGAGTAATCTGGGTAGTCCATTGCGGCTACAGCCAACACGGGCATAACCATGAACAGCCCCATCATGCGTAATACGTAAACGGAGGCGAGTGCAAGCGCGGCGCGTAATTCCAAAGCGTTCAAAGCGTCTTTTTCCCTCAATAAATAAAATCAAAAAAACGTAAAAGCGCGCAGAGAACACTTGTTTCTGCAGCATCAAGAATAAGGTCGCGAAGTGTAGCATAAATTGCTCTTGCGCCCACTTACCTTAAATTCGATTAATACAATTGGCGTTTTCTCCCGCTCAATGGGTCGATTTAGCCTTTTTGCCTTAATAGGGGTTTAAAAGTGGGGATAAAATCACCACTTTGCAATGTCGATAAGAGAGATCTAATCGTAAGCTTATGTCCGTGAGGTGATCTGCTTACTCCGCTTACAGTATAACTTGAATGTCATATCACTTTACTTGACACCTATGGCATACTGATTCTTTTTCTCTCATTTAGGCTTCAATGGATAAAATCGAAATTCGCGGTGCTCGCACCCACAACTTGAAAAACATCGATTTAACACTGCCACGAGACAAACTGGTGGTGATAACCGGCCTTTCTGGCTCGGGTAAATCGTCTCTTGCATTCGACACGCTTTATGCAGAAGGCCAGCGTCGTTACGTTGAGTCTTTGTCTGCCTATGCTCGTCAGTTTCTATCTATGATGGAAAAACCAGATGTTGATCATATTGAGGGTTTATCACCAGCAATATCCATTGAGCAGAAATCAACATCGCATAACCCCCGTTCAACGGTGGGTACCATCACTGAAATATATGACTATCTGCGTTTGATGTTCGCGCGAGTGGGCACGCCACGCTGTCCAGACCACGATGTGCCGCTAGATGCACAAACGGTCAGCCAAATGGTCGATAAAGTGTTAGCGATGCCCGAGGGCAGTAAGTTAATGCTGCTAGCGCCTATTGTTAAAGAGCGAAAAGGCGAGCACGTTAAGACGCTGCAAAACCTGTCTGCTCAGGGCTTTATTCGCGCGCGAATCGACGGTGAAGTGTGTGACCTATCTGATCCGCCGCCTCTCGATTTGCACAAGAAGCACACCATTGAAGTTGTGGTTGACCGCTTTAAAGTGCGCGACGATATGGCACTGCGTTTGGCTGAATCATTCGAGACGGCGCTTAGCCTTGCTGGCGGCAACGCGGTTGTGGCTGATATGGACGATAAAGACGCAGAAGAAATTGTATTTTCTGCCAACTTCGCCTGTCCACACTGCGGTTACAGCATTAGTGAACTTGAACCTCGTCTGTTTTCATTTAATAACCCAGCGGGTGCATGCCCAACTTGTGACGGGCTAGGTACAAGACAGTTTTTTGACCCAGCACGCGTAGTAGGCAATACCGAATTAAGTTTGTCTGGCGGCGCTATTCGCGGATGGGACAAGCGCAGCTATTACTACTTCCAAATGCTACAGGCAGTAGCAGACCATTATAAATTTAGCCTTACCGCACCATTTGAAGAGCTCGATAAAAAGCACCAGGACATTGTGCTTTATGGGTCTAAGGGCAAGTCGTTGTCGTTTAAGTACATAAACGAGCGTGGCGACGTGATGGAGCGCAAGCATCCATTTGAAGGCATTATCCCTAATATGGAGCGCCGCTATCGCGAGACCGAGTCGAACTCGGTGCGTGAAGAGTTAGCAAAATATTTAAGCCAGCAGCACTGCAGTAGCTGTAACGGCACCCGTCTGCGCGTTGAAGCACGTAATGTATTTATACAAGACACCAACCTGCCTGCCATTGCTGACATGTCAATTGCCGACGCGTATGGCTTTTTCGAGACACTCAACCTTGAAGGCCAACGCGCTCAGATAGCTGAAAAGATTTTGAAAGAAATCATGGACCGCTTGCGCTTTTTGGTAAACGTAGGTCTTAACTATCTTTCTATGTCGCGCAGCGCCGATACCCTGTCAGGGGGTGAAGCTCAGCGTATTCGACTGGCAAGTCAAATTGGCGCAGGCTTAGTGGGCGTTATGTACGTGCTGGATGAACCCTCTATCGGACTTCACCAACGGGATAATGAGCGCTTACTTGGTACGCTTACGCATTTGCGTGACCTGGGTAACACTGTTCTAGTTGTAGAGCACGACGAGGATGCCATTCGCGAAGCCGATTACATTGTAGATATTGGCCCAGGTGCAGGTGTGCATGGCGGTGAGATTATTGCCGAAGGCTCACTGGAAGACATTAAAAACAGTGAACACTCACTTACTGGAAAGTACTTATCTGGCAGAGAGAAAATAGATATCCCTGCAACACGTACACCGGTGAAAGACGACAAGTGGCTAGAGCTTTTAGGCGCAACCGGTAACAACTTGAAGTCTGTTGATTTACGTATACCTACCGGTGTAATGACCTGTGTAACCGGTGTATCGGGCTCGGGTAAATCAACGCTGATTAATGACACTTTCTACAAAATAGCGCAACGCGAGCTGAACAAGGCGACTACTTCTGAACCGGCGCCGCATAAGTCGATGACAGGATTAGACCAGCTAGATAAAGTGGTCGATATTGACCAAAGCCCTATCGGCAGAACCCCGCGTTCTAACCCAGCGACTTACGCTGGCATTTTCACTCCAATTCGTGAAATGTTCGCCGGCACACAAGAGTCGCGTTCACGAGGTTACAAGCCTGGCCGCTTTAGCTTTAACGTGAAAGGCGGTCGATGTGAGGCGTGTCAGGGTGACGGTGTAATTAAAGTGGAAATGCACTTTTTGCCAGACGTGTATGTGCCTTGTGACGTGTGTCAGGGCAAACGCTATAACCGTGAAACTCTTGAGATAAAGTACAAAGATAAGAACATTCACGAAGTGTTGGAAATGACGGTGGAAGATGCCCGTCAGTTCTTCGATGCTATTCCGGCTATTTCACGTAAATTGCAGACCCTCATGGACGTAGGCTTGTCATACATTCGACTAGGCCAAGCAGCCACTACGTTATCAGGTGGTGAAGCGCAGCGCGTGAAATTGGCGAAAGAGTTGTCAAAAAGAGACACTGGGCAAACACTCTATATCTTGGATGAGCCAACCACCGGGTTGCATTTCCACGATATTAAACAGTTATTAGCCGTCCTTCACAGACTACGCGATCACGGTAATACCGTTGTGGTTATTGAGCATAACCTAGATGTGATTAAAACCGCAGACTGGATTGTTGACCTTGGACCCGAAGGTGGATCCGGAGGTGGCCAGATTATTGCAGAGGGAACACCTGAGCATGTGGCACAACAAGAAGTTTCACATACAGGTCGATTCCTGAAACCCATGCTCACACAAGCTTGAGCCGGTAACGAGGTAAATCCGTTAGCGTAAAGCGCACTCGTTTTCTATTTTGTTGCTGTGTAATTTACACAGCAGCTTGTAAGAAGTGCGCGATGACGTTTATTTACACGTTTTTCCATGCTGGTCAGAGCTTGTATTGGCAAATCATACGTTACGATGATTTTTGTGTATTTTTGCAGTAAGAATTGCTGGAGCGACAACTAATGAACCAAACGCCGCCATTAGCCTTAGTGAAAACATGGTATCACCTACTGTCATCATCAGAAGACAATGATGTGAAAGCACGCGCACAAGAAATGCTGTTAAAAGCCTTCGAGTCGCCCGAGGCCATCGCGATTTATCTAAAAGAACACAATATCCTTAAGCACTGATCAAAAAAGCCTTAGCGTAGTAAAGGTTACTGCGCTAAGGCTTAGTGTTTTTCATACCGGAAAAAGAATAGAAAAGATTAAGCGTGCTTCGCCGCTTGAATAGCTAACCCTTCGCACACCGAGTTGAAAGCGTCATTCTCTAATCGAGGTAAACCGGTAAGCAGGTTTTCATACAGCGCATCAACCACGATTGGCGATAAACTCATACCACCTGTAATCATCACCACTTCTGGATTTTCACTACTGTTTTCTAAGCATTCCACCACTAGCGATTTCACTTTATCAAGCCAAGGTTTTAATGCCTTTTTGAGCGAGTCTTGCGAAATCTCCACATCAAAATCATCTTCGATATAGTGTAGCGGCAAGGTAATGTTCTGCTTACTCGACAGTAGTTCCTTGGCTAATCGAGCCGAGTTCACCACACGGGCAGACAACTTGTTCTCCTGAACAATAAGCAAGCGTTCTAATTGGGCTGGCTCTTTAATCACAGACATGGTTTGAGAAATATCTAACCCGTAATCGTCAGAGAAAAAGCGGGTGAGTGCAGGAATGTTATCAACCGCGCACATATCAGAGAAGTACGTAGGAGGAACAGGAAGCCCGTTAATCATCTTAAGGCCCATTCCCATTTCTGGGGCAATAGCCTTGAGCACCAAGCTCTTGTCGCAATCCATGCCGCCTAAACGCCTGCCTGTTACCGACAGAACATCATCTTTGCGATCAAGCTGATTGGAACGCTCGGGAGAAAGCTTAATACAGCAAATATCCGTGGTACCCCCACCAATATCGACAATCAGCGTAGTGGTATCCCTTGGTAGGGTTTGCTCAATTTTATACGCCGCTGCGATAGGTTCATCTAGGAAATTAACCCCTGAAAACCCAGCTTTCGTCGCCGCTTCAGTCATTATTTGAATGGCCTGCGCGTTCCCTTCTTCACCGCGGGTACCGTGAAACTTAACTGGACGGCCAATTACCGCATTATTAACAGCCTTGCCTAGCTGCTGCTCTGCACACTGTTTAAAGTACGCTAACTGCTTAGCAATAATACCGATGAATGCTTGTTTTTGGTCACCGTCTAGCGAGGCGCCTAGAAAGTTCTTAGGTGAATAAATAAGACGGCCTTTGTCCGGCATTTTAAGAAAGCGCCTAAACCCTTCTTCACCAAACGCAAACTTGCCGTGCTCTACTAAGCGCAGCAAAGGAATTTCGTCTAGCGACATAGCATGCATCAATTGCGCAATAGCTTTACGCTGTAATGCAGGTTTGTTATGCAAATCGCCGCGCAGCGAGTCGATACGGTCGCTGTACATCGCCTGTTCTTTTGGGTCTTTTGCCGAATAATAGCCGTCCTTCGCTTTATCTATTTGCTCACTGATAACGCGCTGTAACTGCGCCACTTTCGCTTCAACCATGGCATCGGGTGGCGGCGGCAGTTCATCTTCAAAATAGATGAACACCGAAGAACGGATTTTGTTACCCTTCTTATCTAACGGGTCAAGTTTGATGTGCTGATGGGCCGTTCCATCAAAATACACAACCTCAGAATTTGATGTACCGTAGTCAATCCCAATCGCAGTCATAGTATGTTCGCTTAAAAAGTTAGAAGCGGATTGTAAGTAAATACGAAAGTGCTTTCTAGCTTTGTATGTAATTGAGCTATATTGCTTTTAACAGAGCTATTGCAGCATTTAACTCTGAGTCACTGGCTGTATGCCCGTCCCAAGATACCGCCTGGGGCACAAAATCCTCTCGATATGAGCCGTTCACATGGTAAAGACGTTCAAAACCCAGCTCTAAAGTTATGGTCGAATCAGGTAGTTGAAATTGATTTATCCCGCCAAGCAAATCAGCCATGGGTGTGCCGATTACCGCCTTTGCACCAATGGCATCAAAGCCAATAGCCATACCTTCTCCCATACTGCCGGTCCAATGGCCAACGAGTACCACTACTGGCTTACTGTAATAAGGTAATGAAGGGGTAACATGGGCCATGTGTAGCTCTGCTTCTTGGTAGGGTTTACCCGCATTTTGAATTTTGTAACCTTGATATGCGGTATTGGCATTTACAAAGTGCCCCAAAATAGGCTCAGCCACGCCAGTGTTTCCCCCGCTCGGCGTATTGCGCAGGTCAATCACCAACCCTTGGGTTGATTCAAGTGACTCAAGAGCTTCTTTGAACGCACGAACGGTTTCAGAATTACCTAGATTATTATTAAAGCGGATGTACCCGATTCCCTCTTTCTGCTTAACTATCAGAGGGGCTTTTGTTCGAAGTAGATTAATAGCATAGTAACTAGCTGCTAATTGCACGCGTTTGGCATCATCAAAATCAGACGCCACTTCAATGTGTCTTTCTTGATTGCGACGTCCACCTAAAGCCACGTTAACCGCCCACGTTTTGTGTGCGTCAGTAATCGGTAGCGATGTGTTTCCAAAAACGCGATGTATTGCGGCTTCAGTAGACTCGCCGTCAATACCCACAATCACGTCACCTAAGGCTAACTGGCTATTGGCAGCAGCACTGCCCGCTTTAATACGTGTTATAACAAAGTCATCGCCTTGCTTTTCCACCCAAATATCAGACCCCGTTGGCGTGACGCTGTAGTCCGCTTCGTTTAGCGGTGATACGTTAAAATGCGGGTCGATAAAAAACTGCTTCACCACCTGCAATACGTCGACAAACTCCTCTTGCGTTGTCGCGTTTATTGCAAGGGGTTGGTAGTACGCTTTTAAAGCTTCCCAGTCGGTAGGTGCCGTATCTAAGTAAGCGTAGTTATCTTCAACAGTTTGAACAAAGGCTTGCCAGCTTTCTTTCGTATTGAAACCCTGGCTTTGTGTGCAGCTGCTTAGAGGAAGAAGTAGTAACAACAGTAAAATAATTCGATAAATCATAATGTTCCCTATTATGAATTGGAATGATGAGGAAACTGCTCATTTAAGCGCGTAAGAAGCGATTGTTTTTTTAGCGCCTGCTCCATGGTTTTAAGAGAGGCTTCAAGATTAACCTCTATTTCTTCCCAAAGGGCATCATATACGTCTTCAAATTCTTGCATTATCGTCACTATCTGCGCCGCCTCGGCCTTTGCTTTAGGCGCAATATCGTACACGCGCTTTCGCGAGTCTCGTTCATCGGGCACAGAAACAAAAAAGCCGTCTGCAACACTTTGCTTCAACCGACTTTCAATAAGTTGACGTGAAAGACCAATGTGACTTGCTAGCTCAGTTGACGAAAGAGGCCCTTGAGTATGAATCGCCAGTACCAGAGAAATACGATTTGCAGGCAGACTAATATTAAGTGCTTCAAATACCTCTTGGCCTTGAGTTGCAATAAGCTCGCTAGCACGCAACAGTATCGCGCCAAACTGAGGACTTCTGATCATAAATAGGCACCTTGTGATTTTTCTTCAAACTCATTTATGCAAATATTTGCGCAAAATTTTGCACAAATCAACTTATTTTTGAATGTGTATGTTTTGGTTTGGTGTTAAAAATGTTTTCCAACCGGATCAATTACTGTTTGATAAATGACTGAAATAGCTGCGGCATAATGCTAGAGTGAAAGCTAAATAAACAACGAACCCTACTAAAAAATATGAGCCATTCAGTACCATTAGTTACGTCATTCGACGTACGTTTTTGTGAAACAGATGCCTTACAGCATGTAAGTAACACAGCATTAGTCGCTTGGTTTGAAGCAGCCAGAGAGCCTATTTTCAGAATGTTTACCCCTGAACTAGACTTACAAAATTGGCCGCTAATTTTAGCCAGCTACAAAGTCGATTTTTTAGCTCAAATTTTTTATGGCAAACCTGTGACGGTTAAAACCTACGTTAGCCGGCTAGGCAACAGTGCGTTCGACGTGTTTCAAGAGTTATGGCAAGACGATAAGCTGTGCTCAACAGGCATTACCACCATGGTACATTTTGACTATAAAACACAGCGCTCTGCGCCTATACCAGATGAAGTGAAATCAGAACTACAGTCACACTTCAAAGAAATACCAACTAAGTAACAGAGCGCAATACGAGGTCTCCATGAGCGATTTAATTGAAGTTATTGATGATGTGTTACCACCAGAGCTGTGCAAACAACTCATGGAACGCTTTGAAGGCAGCCCTAATTTGTCTCAAGGCCGCACCGGTGGTGGCGTCGACTTAGATAAAAAGCGCAGCATGGATGTATCGATAAGTCGCAACCCGGAATTTAAAGACTTATTTCAACAAGTGATGCAGCACACTGGGCAGCAGCTGGTCTCCTACATTGAAAAGTACTATTTTGCACTTGTTGGGCCTATAGGCTTGACCGTACGCCATCCCAAAACTGGTGAACCGGTAAAAGTAACAGGTGAAAATTTTGATGAAGTGGGTAAACCCAATTTGGCTAATTTGGTGAATTACCTGTTTCGGGTTGGCGATGTAAATGCACAGCGCTACACCGCGGGCAATGGTGGCTACCCGTACTGGCATTCAGAAGTCTATCCACAGCTTCAACATAACGATGCGCTGCACCGCGTGTTGCTGTTTATGTACTACTTAAATGATGTGGAAGAAGGCGGCGAGACGGAATTTTATTATCAAAACCGCGCGGTTAAGCCCAAAGCAGGCAGAATGGTGATTGCGCCAGCCTATTTTACTCACACGCATCGCGGCCAAATTCCAAAAAGTAACGACAAGTACATTTTAACGTCTTGGCTTCTGTTTAACCGCGCTGAACAGATTTATACGCAGGGCTAGCTTAACGATAACTTCGTGATGATGTGCTCTAGCTCGCTGTACTCATTTTTGTCGATAGGTAAGAAGGGTGCAGGTAAGCTAGGAGTTTCACAATAGCCCAAAATTTCTGCCGCGGCTGCAACCACACGCAAGCCGCCGCCATTGCGCGCAAACATGCTCCATATTCCGCTTAACGCTTGTGACTGAGCCTGTGCATCAACAGCATTACCAGACTGAGCGGCGTCGATAATACGCGTTACGGTTCGCGGGAATATTCCCCCTATAACGGAAAGCCAAAGGTCACAACCTTCACTCATTCCTGCTGCGCCAAAACTATCACCACTCACACCTATAGCAATGTGTGCAGGCATTATCTCTCGTAATGATGCTAATCGGCGAGCGCCTTCGCTATTGCTTGCTCCAGAGGGGGAGATATCCTTGCTAGAACTATTATCCATTGCGCTTTTGGCAAATGGAGTTCCGGGTATTTTAATCGCTCCGATATTCGGTAATTTTCCAATACGGCGGTATAAATCATCGCTGAAGGTAAAATTAGTCACACGAGGATTTTCGTAAACGCAGATAGGCACAGATACCTCGTGACTCACGGCCTCATATAGGCCAAACACTTCTTCTTCGTTAAGCACTTGATAGGATACCGGTGCCAACAACACAGCATTAACACCAGCTTGCTGCACAGCTTCAACGTTTTTTAGCACGTCATAGGTACGCAGCGCCCCAACGCCTGCCATAACAGGAATGCCATTTGCGTGGTCGACAGCGAGTTTGGCTACGTCGTACTTTTGCTCCCGCGTTAGATAAGGATACAGCCCAGTAGAGCCTATCGCGCAGATTGAATCTACGTTCGCCGAAGCTAAATTCTCAACAAGCCCTTGAAGTGCTTTGAAATCAATAGCTTCTTGGTTGAATGGAGTAATGGGAAACGCTGATAATCCTGTAAACACCTGATATCCTTTTTTTAAAACGTTTAGCTCTTCATAACGTTAGCGCATTGATTATGTGATGTCTCTACGCCAAGAAGCCTGTGAAGCTGGAGGTAGTCGGAATATTCTTTATTTAGAACCCCTCAACCACCTCACCTTTTAATCGGTAACCAACAGACGCAATATCGCCTTTCCAACCGTCAGTCGACAGTTCGCCGGTTACCCAAATTGCATCGTAAATATTATCTATGCGCACACCTTCTTCAAATTTTACGTAAACAATTTGATTAGACGGCGGCGGTGGTACGTGAATACAGGCTCCGAAATATGGAACAAGTAAGAACTCAGTGGTTAGCTCTGCCGTACCTTCTAGCGGCACAACAAAACCCGGAATTTTCACCCGTTTACCATCAAAGGTATCGACAACGGGTGCGTCAGGCTGAAGCTGACTCATCTCGCCATTGTGTTGAACTGAAGGTGGCGCGAGCTCATTAAAGCCCTCAGGCACTAGGTCTTCCCAGTATACTTCAGTAGGAGTTTCATCTGCCAAAGAGTTGAAAGTTACAACCATCATTATTACAGCAAACAATGAAGTCATGGATAATTTATGGTGGATCATACTGCTCTCTATCGTTGAGTATTTTGTTCGCTTTTTTGTATCGGCTTTTGCTTGTCGTTTTCAATCTTCACTTTTTAGCCACATACAAAAAGGGCTGGTATTACACCAGCCCTTTGTATCATCAATTTAAAGCAGCGTGAATTATTCTGCTTCGAAACGCGCGATGCTTGCGGTAATTTCTTCTTTTGCAGCGGCAGCGTCTGCCCAACCGTCAATCTTCACCCATTTGCCTTCTTCAAGATCTTTATAGTGCTCGAAGAAGTGCTCAATTTGCTTAAGAAGAAGCGGAGGTACGTCTGCAATTTCTTTAACGTCACGATAGATAGTAGAAAGCTTGTCTACTGGTACCGCTAGTACTTTTGCGTCTTTACCAGACTCGTCAGTCATGTTTAGTACGCCAACTGGACGACACTTAATGACAGAACCTGCAAGTAGTGGGAACGGAGTCATTACTAGAACGTCAACTGGGTCACCATCTTCAGACAACGTGTTGTTCACGTAACCGTAGTTAGTTGGATAGTGCATGCAAGTTGCCATGAAACGGTCAACAAATAGTGCACCTGTGTCTTTGTCTACTTCGTACTTCACCGGGTCAGCGTGTGCTGGAATTTCGATGATCACATTTACTTCGTCTGGTACGTTTTTACCAGCAGAAATAGCACTCAAGCTCATTCTTTGGTCCTTTCAATGATGTATAAGAAATTTTGGGTTAAGTATACGGTGACAGCAGCAAAATAAAAACGCTTTACGACCCATGTCGTACTAATCTCTTTATTTTTCGTCAAATTTTGCTGCTTTTTCGCTATTTCGCGTTGTCGTTGTAGCTCAAGCACATCTCAACTTCTTCTTTAGAGCCGATAATGCACGGTACACGTTGATGAATTTCTTCAGGCATAACTTCCAGAATTCGACCAGTGCCAGTTTCTGCTTTTCCACCTGCTTGCTCCATTAAGAACGCCATCGGGTTGGCTTCGTAAAGTAAGCGTAATTTACCTGGCTTAGACGGGTCTCTGTTATCGAATGGATACATAAAGATGCCACCGCGACAAAGCAAACGATGAATATCACCCACCATTGCCGCTACCCAGCGCATATTAAAGTTTTTGCCTCTAGGGCCATCTTTACCTGCTAGAAGGTCGGTAATGTACGCCTGCATTGCAGGTTCCCAATGACGCTGGTTCGACGCATTAATCGAAAACTCTGACGTTTGCTCAGGTACTTGAATATTGGGGTGAGTAAGCAGGAAACCACCGTGGGTTTTATCAAGCGTATAAATGTGCGTGCCGCGACCCGTCGTCAGCGCCAGCATAGTAGACGGACCGTACAGCACATAGCCTGCAGCTACCATCTGCGTTCCAGGCTGTAAGAAAGCAGACGGATCATCTGGTTTCATCCACTGAGGCGCATGGGTAATAGAGAAAATAGTACCGATTAGGCTGTTAATTTCAGTGTTTGACGACCCATCTAGCGGGTCGAAGCTTACTAAGTAATTACCGTCTGGATTACACGGCACAACGTCATCTTCTTCTTCAGACGAAATGGCTTTTACGTAGCCAGATTCCCTTAGCGTGTCTTTTAAAATGTGGTTAGAGATAACGTCGAGCTTTTTCTGTGTTTCGCCCTGTACGTTTTCTGAAAGGGTTGAACCGAGCACGCCAGCAAGTGCGCCTTGACTCACGCGGAAAGAAATTTCTTTACAGCCCGCTAGCAGTGTACGAATGAGTAAAATTAACTCAAGCGGTGCACCGTCTTGTTGCAATTGGGAATTTAAACGTTTCATTGAATGTAAGCCTTTTTTTCGTGTGTAGGGTGTTGTGCTACCAGTCGCTCAGCTTTCCTTACCGGCGTTTGTCTGAAGCACACACAGGTTTTAAACCTGTGGTTAGATTGTAACCGTGTTCTTGGGTAAGTGGAACACGCCCGTAAAATGTCATACACACACCATACCAGTTTGCACATCATAGATTCATAGGTGTTTAGCGTATTACAACGGCTTAAGGCATTTATTGAATGATTAAAATTGAATTATCTTTAGGCCACGGGGTTCTGATACAGTACCCCAATAACATGATAATTCATTGAGAATGCGCTATGCATGTACATATTTTAGGCATTTGTGGAAGTTTTATGGGCGGCATCGCCGCTATTGCTAAATCACTCGGCCACAAAGTAACAGGGTCTGATAAAAACGTTTATCCACCCATGAGCACCCAGCTTGAAGCATTAGGCATCGAGTTGACCGAAGGTTATTGCGAAAGCCAGTTTGATCCAGCGCCAGATATGGTAGTAATTGGTAACGCGATGTCGCGCGGTAACCCCGCCGTTGAATACGTGTTAAACCGAAACCTGCCTTACACTAGCGGCCCACAATGGCTGCTTGATAACTTACTAAAAGATCGTTGGGTAATCGGGTTATCAGGTACCCACGGTAAAACAACAACTAGCAGTATGGTCGCGTGGATTTTAGAACACGCTGGTCTTAACCCTGGTTATTTGATTGGCGGCGTACCAGAGAATTTTGGCGTATCGGCTCGCGTGGGTGAAAGCCCCTTTTTTGTCATTGAAGCTGACGAATACGACAGCGCATTTTTCGATAAGCGTTCTAAGTTCGTACACTATCGCCCAAAAACCTTGGTAATTAACAACCTTGAGTTTGACCATGCAGATATTTTTGCTGACCTTGGGGCTATTCAAACCCAGTTTCACCATTTGGTTCGCATGGTGCCAGAAAACGGGCTTATTCTTACACCTAACAATACGCCCGCAATTGAGGATATGCTCAAGAAAGGTTGCTGGTCTTCTCGCCAATCGTTGGGCAAAGAGTGGCATGCAGAACTGTTAAAGAAAGACGGCAGTGAATTCAATGTATTACATAACGGCGTTATAGCTGGAACGGTAACCTGGGCTCTGGTTGGTCAACACAATGTGGACAATGCTTTAATGGCCATAGCTGCCGCCCACCATGCAGGTGTTACCTTACCTGATGCCATAGACGCCTTATCATTTTTTAAGAATGTTAAGCGTCGCATGGAAGTAAAGGGTGAAGTAAACAACATCACCCTTTATGACGACTTTGCACACCACCCTACTGCAATTGCGACTACACTTGATGGACTGCGCAAGAAAGTGGGTAATGCCCGTATTCTGGCTGTGCTAGAGCCGCGCTCTAATACGATGAAAATGGGCGTGCACAAAGATACGCTGGCAAACTCATGGCAGAAAGCCGATGAGGTTTACCTTTATGAACCTGAAGGCATGGACTGGTCGTTAGTCGATTCGGTAGCGCACAGCAACGCGCCTACGCACTGCTTCAGAGATGTAGAGAAGATCGTTCAAGGCGTTTGCAACGTAGCACAACCGGGCGATCATATTCTTGTAATGAGTAACGGCGGTTTTGAAGGCATTCATGGCCGAATACTCGACGCTCTGAAAATGAAGTCCAAATTGTAAATAGACAGAATAAAACGAAGTGTTACCCGATAGACAAGCGCATTACGCTTGTCATCTACAGAGGCTATCCAATGAAACATGACAAGCAAGTCACGCTTGCTATCACAGGCGCATCTGGCGCGCCTTATGCGCTTACACTATTGAAATCGCTAGTTAACGCCGATTACCAAGTGTATGTATTAATCTCTTCCGCTGCCAAAGTGGTGTTTGCCACCGAAGAGAACGTCAAGATACCCGGGCGACCAGAAGACGCTGCCGCGTTTTTTACCGAGCATTGCAATGCAAAGCCAGACCAAATCAAGGTTTTCGGCAAAGAAGAGTGGTTTTCACCAGTAGCTTCAGGCTCAGCGGCCCCCGTAAAAATGGTGGTTTGCCCGTGTTCAACAGGCACCCTCTCGGCCATTAGCATTGGCGCTAGCGACAACCTGATTGAGCGCGCAGCTGATGTCGTTCTAAAAGAGCGTGGACAACTTATTTTGGTGCCTCGTGAAATGCCACTCTCTTCTATTCATCTAGAAAATATGCTCAAGCTTTCGCAAATGGGTGCTACTATTATGCCTGCAGCGCCTGGCTTTTATCACAATCCTAAAACTATCGATGACTTGGTAGATTTTGTGGTGGCGCGCATACTAGACCACCTAGGTATTGAGCAGTCTCTTGTCGCAAGATGGGGCTACCAGTCTTCCAAACATTCTGAGGATTAACCATGTTCGCGTTTGCAAACAGGATTTGCGCAGTTGCGCTGAGCACGCTATTTACATTGTGTATTTCATCACCCGCTTTCGGATGGGGGCAAACCGGTCACCGAGTGACTGGCGCTATTGCCGAGCAATATCTTAGCCCTCTTTCACAAGCTGCACTAATGGAGTTATTACCACACGGTTCGTTGGCTGAAGCCTCAACTCACGCTGACGAAATGCGTTCTGACCCCAGCGAATTTTGGCAGAAAACCGCTAGCCCTTGGCACTATGTATCTGTACCTGAAGGAAAGACCTACGAAGAAGTTGGCGCACCAAAGCAAGGTGATGCGGTTACCGCGTTAAAGCAGTTTACTGAAACGTTAAAAAGCGACACCGCCACCATTGAAGAAAAGCGTCTGGCCCTTCAGTTCATTGTGCATATTATTGGCGATCTCCATCAACCACTTCATGCCGGCAATGGTACTGATCGTGGTGGTAACGACGTAAAAGTGCGCTTCTTCTGGCAAGACTCTAACCTACACCGCGTGTGGGACTCGCAAATGCTAGATCAGCGCGACCTGTCGTACTCAGAGTGGACGTCTTGGTTAACAAAAGCTATTACGGCTAAGGATATTCGCAGTTGGGCCACCACCGACCCTATGGTGTGGATTGAAGAAAGCACCGCTATTCGCGATACCATTTATCCTGATGACGCAAACAATATGAGCTATGACTATTTATACAACCACCTGCCTACTGCAAAAAAGCGTTTGCAGATGGCCGGAATTCGAATTGCCATGTATTTGAACAGCGTGTTTGACGAAGCAGAGCACTAGTCAAAAGTTAAGCTCGATTAGCATCTCGCAGTTAATCGAGCTGATACACTTCCAACCTTAGCGCTTCAAGAGCCTCTGTCGTGCTACCTACATCTGCTGATTTCATAAAGTCTCTCAACAGTGTCATGGCAGGTTCTGCGAATTCGTGAGGCACGACCCTATCGAAATATGGACTTGTGCTTTCTGCCGTATTTAACTGCTTAGCGCCCATATCGTTAAAGTAATTCGGAAAATGCTCACTTCCCGCCAAAGGAGAAAATCCCCCTGCGTGAAGATTAAATCGCGACTGGGCCTTGTGTGTCGCCATGAACGACAAAAATTGTCGCGCCGCTTTTTGCTTCGAAGAGCTAGCCCGAACAAAAAACACATCCAAAGGAGCTAGCTCAATGGTTTCTTGACCAGGACTGAGCTCTGGGAAAGAAAATATCCTAATTTTTGACTCTGCACTTTCAGGAATACGAGAGCTTAGAAAATGTCCAATTAACGTAACGCCTGCCAAGCCTCGGTACAGATAAGGCATGGGATCATACCAGTCCATGTTCTCTCCCGTATCCATGAAATAGCCCTTATCAATGAGTACTTTCCACAGAAGAAAAACCTGCACGACTCGCTCATCTTTATATGAGACACGGCCTGATAACAGTTCGTGGTGAAAGGACTCTCCATAAAGCCGTAAACTAATGAATTCAAACCAGCTTGTTAATACCCACGGCGCATCATACCCAATGGCTATGGGCGTAATACCTTTCTCTTTTAAAGCCTGACAGAGGTGAAGAAATTCGTCCCACGTACTTGGCTCTGCGAGTCCCATAGAATTAAAAAGCTCAGCATTATAAAAAAATGACCACGGATAATGGGATACCGGAATAGCGTAGAAGCGGCCATTAAGGCTAACTTGAGAGGACACCGACACTCTAAACGCATCTGTTAGTCGCTGTGCTTGCCAAACGTCGCTTATGTCGCTCACCCATCCACTGCGAACAAGGTCGAGCAGCCGCTCGTCGCCATACCAATAAAGTACGTCTGGCCCTTCACCCGTTTTAAGCCATTTGAGAACTTGCTGCTTATACTTATCGGTATGTACGCCCACCGCATTGAGCGTAATATCAGGCGCTATTTTGGCAAATTCTTGCTCAATGTCAGAGATTAAGTAACGTTCGTTAACGTTATCATTCAGCCATCCGACAGTAAGCGTCTCTGCCTTTGAGGGCAACGCCAACATCGCCCAAAAAACGGTAAGATAAAAAGGATATAACCCGTAAATTGCTCGCACCAAAAGCCCCTGCTTAAACTGAGTTTGCAGAACTTATCGGTTAATAAACGCTAGGTGCGCCCCTAAAATTACGCGCTATTTATGGCACTCAGTCCAGATCGAGAGGTTCAGGAGAGAGAATAACGCCCGTGCTATCAGCATACAAATGATCTTCTGGTAAAAACGTAACGCCACCAAAGTTAACGGGCACGTCTACCTCACCAATACTTTCACACTCAGCATTTACTGGAATGGCGGCTACCGCCAAAACACCGATATCTAATTCGGCAAGGCTATCAACTTCTCGCACGCTGCCGTATATCACAACCCCTTCCCAATCGTTGTCGATTGCAACTTGAGCAGAGGATGCATCGAACAGTGCACGACGGCTAGAACCACCGCCATCAATAAGCAGTACTTTTCCAGCGCCGGGCTGAGCAAGTACTCGGTCGATAAGGCCTCTGTCTTCAAAGCATTTAATTGTGGTAATTTCACCACCGAAAGAATACCGGCCACCAAAGCTCGCGAAAATTGGATCTACCACGTCTACGCTATCAGCAAACAAATCGCATAATTCAGATGTGTTGTATTCCATCGTTCTGCCTTACTAAAATTGAGAAGACTAAAATTAAGTGAAAACAAAGCGCTGCTTACGCTTCTAAAACTAGCATAGCATTAAATGTGGCAATGCAAACGTTTGATTTAACGCCTTTCGTCGAATTTTCTACTTTTTTCAAAACTCATCAAAACTTGCTCTCCCCTCCCCAAAATGAGCACATATTTTGCTTAGCTTTTTGTCTTTTACAGCCATTCCCAATATCTGTTCGCCAGGACAAAAGAAAAAGTAAAAGCGAAGCTCGCTGTCAAAAAAGTTTCTTTTTTTCGTCACCCACTGGTCACAGATGAACTTTAGCCTGTGCAGTAATTAACCGATAGGGGACAAGGCGATGTTGATTAAATCCTTGACCAAATACGATACTGACTTGTTTTATCGCCTGTACAAACTGACGCAAAAAAGAGACTGCAGAAGTATTATTTGGCTGTCGAAAACCGGCGATGGTTACCTGTACCTTGTTATCGGTACGCTGCTTTGGGCATTTGAGCCTGAACACGGTGAGCTTTTCCTCTACACAGCGCTGATGGCTTATGCGCTGGAATTACCCATTTATGTGCTGCTTAAGAAAATGTTCAAGCGCCCTCGCCCTTGCGATTTTCTAATGAATTTAACAGCACATGTCACGCCTTCTGATAAATTCTCTCTTCCTTCAGGCCACACGGCAGCAGCCACATTGATGGCGAGCATAGTGGCTCATTATTATCCGTCGTTTGCGGTATTGGCTTACAGCTGGGCCGCGTTAATTGGTCTTTCACGTGTGTTACTGGGTGTTCATTACCCGTCTGACGTGATCGCAGGGACACTTTTAGGCGTTACAATAGCAACGTTGAGCATTTCTATTCTGGGGTAGCATGAGATTATTGTATGGTGTGCAAGGCACCGGTAACGGACACATCGCCCGTGCACGAATAATGGCTGCAGCTCTGGCACAGCGCGATGACATTAACGTTGACTTTGTATTTACCGGTCGTCCCCCTGAGAAGTATTTCGACATGGAAATATTCGGAGAATACCGAACCTTTACTGGCCTGAGCTTTATCACCAAAGGAGGCCGGGTTGATAGATGGGCGACCGTTAAAGATGCAAATGTAAGCCAGTTTATTAAAGACGTGAAAGCCTTTGATACCAGCAACTACGATTTGCTGGTCAATGACTTTGAGCCCGTTACGGCGTGGGCAGCTAAACAGCAAGGTCTACCTTCTATTTCGATTAGCCATCAGGCTGCATTTGCCTACGACGTCCCTAAAAGTGGCAACACGATTTTCGATTCCTTGCTAATGAAAGTGTTTGCACCAACAGAGATTCAACTAGGTGTGCACTGGTATCACTTCAATCAACCGATTATTCCGCCATTCGTTGCAGAAAAGCCGATTGTGTCTTCGGGAAATGGTCACGTTCTGGTTTACTTACCTTTTGAAGATATTGAAGATGTTCAACAAATGTTGGAACCGCTAAGCGATCAGGTTTTCGAATGCTTTCACCCGAACATCGATGAAGCGAAAGAAGTGGGACATATTCATTGGCACCCTACATCTAAGAAGCACTTTCAAAAAGCCCTACAGCACGCCAGTGGCGTAATCGCCAATGGGGGATTTGAGCTATCGAGTGAGGCACTTCAACTGGGCAAGAAGCTGCTTATAAAACCTTTACACGGCCAGTTTGAGCAACTATCGAATGTGCTTACATTAAATAAATTGGATTTATGCCACACCCTGTTTCAACTTGATACCGACATTGTTGAAGAGTGGCTAGAAGCTCCCGACAACGAAGCAATTGCCTTTCCAGACAACCCCAACATTCTTATCGATTGGCTTAAAAACAAAGACTTTTCTGATACGCAAAGCCTGTGCGATGCGCTTTGGAAAAACGTTCGATATGGCGATAAAACACAAGAACGATTATTGGCTCTTGCAATTTAACGCCGCAATGCGATGATAGCGGCATTTGTCGTATTCTTCGCGGGATTTTTCGTGCTTAAAAAGTCAGTTGTTTTCTTGCTAACACTCACAGCATTATGTGGCTGTGGTTACAAAGGGGCGCTCTACATTCCTGACGCGCCTGCACAAAACACGTCTGCTGAACCAGCGTCTTCTGAAAATGCAGAAACCGGCGCCGACTCTGACACCAATAACACTTCACCCGCAACTACTTCTGGAGAGCTGAACTAGTGGATTATTTCGCCTACAGCCAAGGTCAGCTTCATGCTGAACAAGTGGCTGTTTCTGATATTGCAGCCCAGCATGGAACGCCGGTTTACATCTATTCACGTGCAACGTTAGAGCGTCACTGGCACGCATTTAATGATGCCATTGGTGAGCATCCCCACCTTGTGTGTTACGCGGTAAAAGCCAATTCGAACATCGGTGTATTAAGCGTTCTAGCCAAATTAGGTTCAGGCTTTGATATCGTTTCAGCAGGTGAACTCGCTCGCGTAATCGAGGCCGGTGGCGATGCAAGTAAGGTAGTATTTTCAGGCGTTGGTAAAAAGCATGATGAAATTCGCTATGCGCTAGAACAAGGCATTATGTGTTTCAACGTAGAATCAGAGCCAGAGCTTCATCGAATTAACCAGGTTGCGGGCGAAATGGGCGTGAAAGCCCCTATTTCACTGCGCATAAACCCGGATGTGGATGCCAAAACTCACCCTTATATTTCTACAGGCTTGAAGGCGAATAAATTCGGTATTGCCCGTGAGCGAGCGCTTGCTACCTATGAATTGGCCGCATCGCTACCTCATTTAAATGTAGTTGGCATGGACTGCCATATCGGCTCACAGCTAACTGAAATTGGCCCATTTGTAGACGCCTTGGAGCGCTTGCTTCTGCTTATTGATGAATTAGCTGAACGCAACATTATCATTGAACATTTAGATGTGGGCGGTGGTCTTGGCGTTACTTATAACAACGAGCAACCACCTCATCCTAAAGCCTATGCACAAGCCATGGCTGAAAAAATGGTGGGCCGTGAAAACCTAAAGCTTATTCTTGAGCCAGGCCGCGCTATTGCAGCAAACGCCGGTATTTTAGTTACCGAAGTTGAATTCATTAAAGAAGGTGAAGAAAAAAGCTTCGCCATTGTCGACGCTGCAATGAACGACTTATTACGCCCTGCACTTTACTCAGCATGGCAAAAAATTATTCCTGTAAAAGAAGAAACTACGGCAACACCACGTATTTACGATGTAGTAGGCCCAGTGTGTGAAACTGGTGACTTTATAGGAAAAGATCGTGAATTAGCCATTGAACCAACAGACTTACTTGCCGTTCGCAGCGCCGGTGCCTATGGTTTTGTTATGGCGTCAAACTACAACAGCCGCTGTCGTCCAGCCGAGATTATGGTAGACGGTGACAAAGCAATTGTGGTTCGCGAAAGAGAAAAACAAAAAGATCTCTGGCAAGGTGAGTACAAACTTCCGTAAACTAGAGACAAACTAACAAGATAGATGCGCGTTTAATGCAGGTTCAATTTTCTAAAATGCACGGTTTGGGTAACGATTTCATGGTTATTGATAACGTTACTCAGAACGTCTTTTTCTCTAAAGAAAAAATTCAGCAACTGGCTAACCGAAACTTCGGTATTGGCTTCGACCAGCTGTTGATGGTGGAGCCGCCTTACGATCCTGAACAAGACTTCCACTATCGTATCTTCAACGCGGACGGTTCGGAAGTAGAACAGTGTGGCAATGGCGCGCGCTGCTTCGCACGTTTTGTTAAGCAAAAAGGTCTCATCAATCGCAACAAAATTGTTGTAAGCACCAAAGCTGGAAAAATGGTGCTGTATCTTGAGAAAGATGGTCAGGTTACTGTGAACATGGGTAAACCTGAATTCGAACCTGCGAATATTCCACTTAAAGCCAATAAGCAAGAAAACACCTACATATTGCGAGTCGGCGAGAGCACGCTATTCATTGGTTCTGCATCGATGGGTAACCCACATTGCGTGATGGAAGTCGACGACGTTGATACTGCTAATGTGGCCGAGATTGGTCCGCTTGTTGAAAAGCACGAACGCTTCCCTGAAGGCGTAAACGTTGGCTTTATGCAAATAATCAATGAGTCACATATTAAACTTCGCGTATTTGAACGAGGTTCAGGTGAGACCTTGGCCTGTGGTAGTGGCGCTTGTGCAGCGGTTGCAATTGGCCAGATTCAGGGTAAATTAGGAAAAGATGTGCGGGTAGACTTACCCGGAGGCAGTTTACGTATACGCTGGCCTGGCCCAGATAACGTGTTAAAAATGACAGGGCCTGCCGAGCACGTGTACGACGGACATATAAATCTATGAGCGAATTATCAGGGCAGTCTAACGCTACGCAATTGATTGAGCCATTTAACGACACAACGGAATTGTCGAGTGCCGATGTGCGCGCGTTCTTGTTACAAAACCCTGAGTTCTTTGCCGAGCACCCCGACCTTCTTGAAAAAATTAAGCTTCCTCACGAGCAGAAAGGCAGTGTTTCACTGGTAGAAATTCAAAGCGATCAGCTTCGAAAGAAAGTTAGGCAGCTTAATTTTAAACTCAATCAGCTGGTGAGCATCGCTAAACAAAACGAAAAAATATATCGCGTTTACACCGATTTAAACGTGCAGCTTCTGCGCTGTGAAAGTGTTGCCGAAGTTCAGTTTACTTTGGAAGATGTGCTTCAAGAGCGTTTACAATTGTCGTCGGCGGTCATTAAAAGCTTTAAAGGTCCGCATGCGATCCCCGAACTACAGCAACGTTTATTTACTGAAAAACGTTTTAAAAATACCAACTTTTTCTTTGGTCGATTATCTCAGCACGAACGCCAGCTTCTTTTCGGAGAAAGCCCTGCGGAGTCTGTAGCGCTAATGCTGCTTGGTGACAACCGTGAACTCGGTATTTTAGGTATTAGCAGCAGTGACGCCAGCCACTTCACCCCAGATATGGACACCTTGTTACTTCAACAGCTTCAGCAAGTGCTTAATATCATCTTGCCTGAAATGATGGGATATTAGGTGTAGTGTCTACGGACGCATTGATAAGCGAACCTTGCCAGCAATGGCTAGATAAGTTTCTGCTACATCTACAGGTAGAACGCGGGTTATCTCTTCACACTATCAAAAATTATCAGCGCCAACTCACAGAAGTTGCAAAGCTACTTGGGCTTTACGAGTGGTCGGGGCTGACACCGAGCGACATAAAGCGGGTAATGGCTGATGCAAAGATGTCAGGGCACAGCCCACGCAGTATAGCATTGCGCCTATCGGCACTTAGAACCTTCTGCCAATATCTTATCGATCATCAGCAACTATTCAGCAACCCTGTAGAGGGTATTCAAGCTCCGAAACAAGGGAAGCCATTGCCTAAGCAACTAAGCGTAGATGAAATGCAGCAGCTCCTTAATGCCTCCCCCCGAAGCAGTGACGACGATGAGGGTATGCAATTACGTGATGTGGCTATGTTTGAGCTACTTTATGGCTGTGGACTGCGCTTGAGCGAACTGACTGGGCTTAATTTGGCCGACTGTCTAAAGGACGGTACGGTGAAGGTCATGGGTAAAGGAAGTAAACAGCGAATACTTCCGTTAGGCCGACACGCACAAAAAGCACTTAACGCGTGGTTAAAGGTACGCCCTGCCTACGCATCACCATACGAAAGTGCGGTCTTTGTGAGTAAGCGCAAAACCCGTATATCCAATCGACAAGTCGCTAATCGCCTCGATAAAATGGCAAGCGAACAGTCGCTGTCACAAAAAGTAAGCCCTCACAAACTGCGCCATTCCTTTGCTACCCACGTATTAGAATCCAGCGGAGATTTGCGTGCGGTGCAAGAGCTATTAGGTCATGCTAACTTGTCAACGACACAAGTTTATACCCATCTGGATTTTCAGCATCTCGCTAAGGTTTATGACGCGGCTCACCCTCGCGCACATAAGAAATAACGCTACTAGAAGGTTTCCCCATGCAGTTTTTCAGGTCTATCAATAACGTCGAGGCTATGACCTTCGACCTTGATGACACCCTTTACAATAATGAACCCATTATTCGACGCGCAGAGCAAGCCCTTCAAGCGCATATTGCTGAACATCACAAACATGCGGCTAAGCTAACATCGCTTGATTGGCTACAGCTTAAACGTGCGGCTATCGCCAAAGACGCGCGGTTGGCTTCTGATATGGGGCAGCTTCGTCGCGTTGTTTTAAGCGCTGCACTATCTGGCACGCCAGCAAACCAGTTATCAATAGTCCCTACAGAAGACACTGCATTACGTGCTGCTGTAGACAGCTGCTTTAATTGTTTTTATGACGCAAGAAGCGATTTTGCATTAGCCAGCAATGTTCACCACACCCTCGATAAACTTAGCCAGCACTTACCGCTCGTTGGTATTACTAACGGCAATGTAAACGCGCAAAAAGTAGGGTTAGACCGTTACTTCACGGCGATCTTACACGCCAGTGTGGAACGGCCTATGAAGCCTGCTCAAAACATGTTTGATGAAGCGGCCTCACTGATAAAGGTAACGCCGTCGCACATTTTACATGTGGGCGATAATATTATTAAAGACGTCTTCGGTGCCATTAATGCAGGCTATCAGTCGGCTTGGTTTGCATGTAATCGTCCAATGCAGTTGAAATTAGAACCCGTTTCAGTACTTCCACACGTTCAACTTGATTCATTAGAAGAGCTTATTCAATTTGTCTAGGCGCTATTTATCTCGAAAATACAGACCTCTACTACTCATTCTTTTGCGGGATGTGAACCTTTGAGTAAGCCGCATTATTAAAGGTCTAGAGAGCCGCACTTAGGGTGTATAGATTTTAACGCTCACTCGTTATACACTGAAAACTGAAGTCGTAGTTTTTGTGTCCTCATGGAAAAACCTGCTATCTCGAAGTCAAGGTCGCAACAAGCGTCCAAGGTAGATAAGCCAACCTCGAATGTTCATGAACATGCCGAGACAGGTCGCTCTTTTTGGCCGTTTAAGCCACTGTCTGGCTTGTATCAAGATGTATTTATTATCTTGTCTTGGATTGCCATATGGCAAATTGGACGCATTGTTGAATACACTGAACACGCCAGTGTTTGGTTTCCTGCGGCAGGCTACACCCTTGCATGCTTCTTAGTTTTAGGTTGGCGCGCGGTAGTGCCTATTATGGTGGCCGCCATTGCGATTACCGTCTGGAATGGTCATAACTACTTGCTGCCGTTAAGTAACGTAGAAATGATGTGGGGCGGCGTGTTATTCGGCGTTGCACATATGCTCCCTTACTATGCAGGAGCCAGTGTTCTCGGCCATCTATTGAGAAAGCCCGACGTCACCACACCCCAATTAATCGTATCGTTCTTAATCATCGGCTGTATTTCGTCGTTAGTTGCTACGCAACTAGTCATTGGTTCACTTGTTCTCACTAATCAGATGTCAGCGGCGGATATTAAAGAAGCGATGCTGCCCTTTTGGATAGGGGATATGGCTGGTGTTGTAGTGCTTGCACCTCTTTTTGCTGGCTTGTTAGTAAAAATAAGTGCGGCATCTAAAATAGACCTCTTAGCATTTTCTAACTGCGCTTCATCCGATTTACACAGCTACTTTAAAAAAGTGGCAATCAATTTGGCCCTCATACTATTCGTCATTTTATTGGCAAAACTTACCCAGTCTCGTGACAGTGCATTTGCTATCTTTTTTCTCGCCATTACCCACATGTGGATAGCGTGTACTGAAAGTACAAAGCGTAATGTTATAAGCCTTGCTATAAGCAGCCTATGTATTGTTTTGCTAGTGCATATATTCGCCTTAATGGATTACGTCAAAGTGTATCAGTTTGCACTCAACGTTATTGCAGCCAACGCGTTGTTTGGTATAGCCATTCCTCAGTTACAAGCAGACAATGCTCTGCTCAAAGACCGTGTTTTTGTGGATACCTTAACCCAAGCTTATACGCGGGAGTATTTGGCTCAGCGCAGCGCACTAGAAATGGCTCAGAGCCGTGAATCTGGAAGCTCGCTTTATTTCGTTATGTTTGATTTAGATAAGTTTAAACGTATTAACGACGAATTAGGCCATGTAGACGGCGACAATGCATTGCGCCGCTTAAGTCAGGTGACGAAGGATATTGTGCGTAAAGCGGATGTTTTTGCCCGTTTCGGCGGCGACGAATTTGTACTGCTTCTGCCTAATATCAGCGAGCAAAACGCCCTTAATTTGGTGGAAAAGGTACGTGAAGGTATAAACGCAATCATTATTTCAGAAGTGTCATTATCATCGAGCTTCGGCGTCACTCTTATGCAGCAAAGCGATACACTCGAGACGCTCATTCAGCGCGCCGACCGCGCACTCTACGCATCAAAAGAAAAAGGCGGCAACACAATAACCCTCAAATAATGGGGTCAGAGTACATTTAATCGCTCAAAAACCCCTGAAGACGAAAATGTACTCTGACCCCAATTTTATACGTGGGAGTTATCTTCTAGTACGTTTTGGCGCATGGATTCACATGGGCTTTGACAAACCGGTCTCCCAACCACTTTAGCTGGAACACCCACCACAGTAACGTGAGCGGGAACGCTATTAAGTACAACACTACCTGCGCCCACTTTTGAGCCTTCACCTATCTCAATATTTCCAAGGATCTTGGCGCCAGCACCGATTAACACGCCTTGGCGAATTTTAGGGTGGCGGTCGCCCGACTCGTTACCGGTACCACCTAATGTAACGCTCTGCAAAATAGATACGTTGTCTTCAACTACTGCAGTTTCGCCCACTACAATGCCAGTTGCATGGTCAAACATGACGCCTTTACCAATACGCGCAGCAGGGTGGATATCTACACCAAAGCTTGCCGAGTTGCGGCTTTGTAAGAATAAAGCAAGCTGATGACGCCCATGAACCCAGAGGTAATGTGCCATGCGATGTACTTGCACAGCATGAAAACCTTTAAAGTGAAGTAAGGGGGTAAGGTAATCGTTGACCGCCGCATCCCGCGCCTTAATCGCTAAAATGTCAGCAATAGCCGCTTCGCTGATGCCAGGTTCAAGTAAGTAAGCTTCATCGAAAACTTCACGAATGGCGAGCGCAGGCATAACGTCGTCTGCCATTTTGTTCGACAGAATAAAGCTTAGCGACGATTCAAAGTTGTGATGTGCAAGAACACTGGCATGCACATAGCTAGACAGCAAAGGCTCTTTTTCAGCAACAACTTGCGCTTCTTGTTTCAGCGTAGACCAAAAATCGATGGGCGTAGTAAGTGCGGTCATGAGCAAGTCCCGTTTTATAAAAATGCTGTGTTCGATCAGAAAATTGGGTAAGCAATCTAACTTGTTCCTTGCTGGGCATATCTATGCTGACAAAAGGGAACGCGTAAAAGTTTACCTGAGTTTGATGTGATGCAATACCGATGTGTTACCGACCAAGCGCATAATTCGATCAATTTATCGAATTAATTCGTTATAGCTAATAACCGTATCGTACATGTATACATCGTTAAAACATCCTGTTCTCTCGCTGCGTCTAACTGAGTGCTTCCATTAATTTAACGGAACGTTTAGAGAGCTCGTATCTTTCATTAAATAATGCTTAAAATCATGATTGCACACGAACGTGTAATGCCGTTGAAGTTTATCTTCACTGAGAAAAACTGGACTGTATAAATTAACAGGCAGGTGGCATAATAGCGCGCTGCTGAATGTATAACACTATCAACTAACAGGTACCACACTATGGATGTATCTCGACTGCTAGACGAGCTAAACGACAAACAGCGTGAAGCAGTAGCAGCCCCACTATCTAACGCCCTAGTTTTGGCTGGCGCGGGCAGTGGTAAAACCCGCGTATTAGTGCATCGCATTGCGTGGTTAATGGAAGTCGAAAACATCGCCCCTTTTTCTATTTTGGCAGTAACCTTTACCAATAAAGCAGCCAAAGAAATGCGCGGCCGAATAGAGTCGTTGATGGGTCGCAGCCTGCACAATATGTGGATTGGTACCTTCCACGGGCTTGCGCATCGCTTGCTACGCGCGCACCATGCAGAAGCCAACTTGCCTGAGAATTTTCAGATAATTGATTCGGACGATCAGTATCGACTTATTCGCCGCATTCTGAAGGCCATGAACCTGGACGAAAAGCATTGGGCGCCTCGTCAAATTCAGTGGTACATAAATGGCAACAAAGACGAAGGCTTGCGCCCTCAGCACATTGAAACCCACGGCGATCATATTCAAAAGACCATGCGCGAAGTCTATGCGGCATATCAAGACGCTTGCGACCGTTCAGGCTTGGTAGATTTTGCTGAACTGTTGCTACGCGCACATGAATTATGGGCTAAAAACCCAGAAGTATTAGCCCACTATCAACGTCGTTTCCGTGCAGTGTTGGTAGACGAATTCCAAGATACCAACAATATCCAATATGCCTGGCTTCGTATGCTGTGTAGTGGTGGTAATAATAACATTATGATTGTTGGCGACGACGATCAGTCTATTTACGGCTGGCGCGGCGCGAACGTAGATAATATTCAGCACTTCCTGAAAGACTTCAACGAGCCTACTACTATTCGCCTTGAGCAGAATTACCGCTCTACAGGAAACATTCTTAAAGCTGCGAACACGGTTATCGACAACAATACGGGCCGTTTAGGGAAAGAGCTTTGGACGGAAGACGCGCAAGGCGAGCTTATTTCTGTATATGCGGGTTTCAACGAGCTAGATGAAGCGCGCTTTATTGTTTCGAAAATCAAAGATTGGCTTAATCAAGGCAACGCCCTTACTGATACCGCTATTCTTTATCGAAACAACGCCCAGTCTCGAGTACTGGAAGAAGCCTTGCTACACGAAGGGCTAGCATATCGCATATACGGCGGTCTGCGCTTCTTCGAACGCCAAGAAATTAAAGACGCCCTTGGCTATATGCGCATGGTGAGCCACCCGCACGACGATGCAGCTTTCGAGCGTGTAGTAAACACCCCAAGTCGCGGTATTGGTGAGAAAACCTTATCGCAAGTGCGCGACACCGCGCGAATGCACAACTGTTCAATGTGGCAGGCGTGTCAGTTGCTCATTAATGAAGGTGGCTTTAAAGGCCGCGCGCTAAACGCTATGCAAAGCTTTGTGTTGCTAATTACTGAGCTAGAACAATCCACGTTAGATGAGCCCCTTGACCAACAAGCCGATAAAGCTATTCGCCAGTCTGGTCTGTACGCCATGTACCAAGCAGAGCGCGGAGAAAAGGCCCAAGCACGTCTAGAAAACTTAGAAGAATTGGTTACTGCATGTAAAACCTTTATCGTGCCTGAAGAAGCCGAAGAAATGTCGCCTCTGGCAGCCTTTCTAGCCCATGCGTCGCTGGAAGCGGGTGAAACCCAGGCGGATAAAGACCAGGATGCCGTGCAGATGATGACCATTCACACCGCTAAAGGCCTTGAATTTCCACTGGTATTCTTAGCAGGTGTAGAAGAAGGCATGTTCCCTAGCCAAATGACTAACGACGAGCCAGGTCGAATGGAAGAGGAACGCAGACTTTGCTATGTTGGTATGACCAGAGCAATGCAAAAGTTGTATATTACTTATGCAGAAAGTCGTCGACTCTATGGCCAAGATAAGTATCATACTGCTTCTCGATTTATTCGCGAAATGCCAGCAGACTGCGTTGAAGAGGTTAGGCTGAAATCGACTATTTCGCGGCCCGTGCACAACCGCTTTAGCCAAGCGACGTCGCACGCCAGTTTTGAAGAAACGGGCTTTAGTTTAGGTGAGCGAGTTGTACACCGTAAATTTGGCGAAGGGATCGTACTTAACTACGAAGGGAGTGGTGAGCACGGTCGAGTTCAAGTAAACTTCGACGAATTTGGCAGCAAATGGCTGGTACTTGCTTACGCAAAGCTGGAGAAAGCGTAACATTATTAATAGGCAAGGTAGCCTAAACCTAAGTTGAAATGTATGCAGCAACACGTGCTGATCATCGAAAATGGTGAAGGCAACCTTGAACTTATAGCGAAATTAGTACGCCGGGCTGGTCTTACCCCCGTTGGCGCAACGTCGCTGACAGAAGGCAAAGCTCGGTTTTCGCAAAATATGCCGGAAACCTTTCTGTGTGCTATTGTGGCATACTCGCTTCCCGATGCACCAAAAGGCGAAGCCATCGACTTTACGGTTGAGTCTTTCATTCCCACCATTGCTACAACAGAAAGTTTAGATAGCGCTATTCGCGATAAAGTCCTAGAGCGTGACGTTGTCGATTACATTCCCAAAGAAAATTCGCAGAACTACGACTACCTCAATCGTCTTATTAGCCGATTAGAAAAAAACAAGTCTACTGGCGTCGTCGTGGTAAGCACGAATCGGGTGTTGCGCTCAAAAACCGTTTCATTACTTCAGCGCCACAATTTTATTGCGTTTGAATGCCTAACGGCTACAGACGCTATGCAATGCTTGTCTGAACACAAAAACGTACGTCTTGTTATCACTGACAACACGTTGCCTGATATGACAGGCACGCACTTTGTCGCCAGTTTAAGAAAAGCCTTTTCGAAAGAGCAGCTGGCAATTATGGGCGTTGCTGGAGGCAAAGGCATGTTAATGTCTGCGCACTTCATTAAAAGTGGTGCAAATGACTTCTTGCGAGTGCCCTACTGTCATGAAGAGTTCTTGTGTCGCGTGATGCAGAATGTGGAGTATATTGAGAGCGTTGAAGAAATTCGCCGTGTGGCCAACACCGACTATTTAACAGGTTTGCCTAACAGGCGCCACTTCTTCTACATGGTTACTGTGCAACACCAAAACCTGTCTGAGGATCACGCTCTCGCCCTTATTGACCTAGATTTTTTCAAATCGATAAACGATACCCATGGCCATGACGCCGGTGACATTGTGCTAAAAGCCATGGCGGCCCTTATTGAGTTTTATTTTCCAGACGAAATTATCTCCCGCTTTGGTGGCGAAGAGTTTTGTATATACATGCCGTCAACACCACTGAAAGAAGCCTGTGAGCGTTTAGACGAATTCAGAAAAGTGGTGGAAGCGGAAATTATTCAGCTGCCTAAAAGCGACATTAAAGTGACCTGCAGTATTGGGGTAAGTGGCGCCCACACTCAGCGCGTAGATAAGCTACTAAGCCTTGCCGACAAGCAGCTTTATGCCGCCAAAAATAGTGGGCGTAACCAAGTGAAGTGCGAACCACCAGATGTTCCTCAGCAAGAGCAAGCTTCACTGCTTTAGCTTTTCACTCAATCAACCGCCGCTTAGCTGTCCGACGTTTAATTAAAGACTTGTGCGCAAAAGCCCCTACTCCACCGCTAGCTTTCGCGCTTTACGCTGACTGCGGTAATTAACTAGCGAGTCGGCACTAAACAAGATAAGCGCTAACCACACAAAGCCGAAGGTTACCAAGCGCGACTCTTCAAGCGGTTCGCCGTACAGGTAAACCGCCAGTATGAACATAAGTGTTGGGCCAATGTACTGAAAGAAGCCCAGCGTTGAATACATAATGCGCCTTGCTGCAGCGGTAAAACAAAGTAGTGGCGCGGTAGTTACAATGCCAGCCGCCAAAATAAGGGTATTTAGCGTGGCATCGTTATTAAATAAATTGCTGTATTCAGAGCCAAAGAAGACCCAGTAAATAATAGCGAATGGCGAGAGCATTAAAGTTTCAATGAATAGGCCGGGTAGCGAGTCTACAGCCACTTGCTTGCGCAATAAGCCATATACGCTAAAACTTCCCGCAAGCACCAGGGCAATCCACGGCACGTGGCCGTAAGAGAAAATAAGAATAGCCACGCCAATAACGGCAAGCCCAACGGCTACACGCTGTAAGTTACGCAACCTTTCACCTAAGAAAAGTCGCCCTAAAAATACGTTGATAAGAGGGTTGATGTAATAGCCAAGGCTTGCATCAAGAATATGGTCGTTATTAATTGCCCAAATAAACAAGAGCCAATTCGCCCCGAGTAACAAGCCAGCAACGAATAAAATCTGCATAACGCGCTTATTGCGAAGGGCGGCGCCCACTTTGGGCCACTGCTTTAGCGCGGCTATAAGCCCAACCAAAAGCACCACAGACCAAATTACCCTGTGCATCAGGATTTCAGCAGCCGGCAATACCATCAACTGTTTGAAATAAACAGGTGCAACACCCCACATGCTATATGCGGCAATTGCACAAATAACGCCGACTTGAGCGGCACTGGCTTGCTTAGACAAGACTGACTCCAACGAAATTCGGGGGAAGAAGGCGCGTATTGTTTATCAGGTTAGGTGAATACACAACCCTTAACGCTTTCCAATGCGGCAAAGGACGTGTAACAAGCGGCATAATTAATGAAACGTAATTAACAAAAATGAAAAAGCCCCACTAAATTTGCTCATTCAATGGGGCCTAAGATGCGTTCGTCATGAAAAAACAGGACAAGGTTTATCGCGGGAATGGTGCTACAGCAGAAACAGTGTGCCCAAACCTAAGAATGCTACAAAGCCTACAATGTCGGTTACGGTAGTCAAAATGACCGACCCCGACAGTGCAGGGTCTATTTTCAGCTTGTCCAATATTACAGGTACAAACACGCCTGCAAGTGCGGCGGCTACAATGTTGAACAGTATGGCCAAACAGATAACCAACCCTAACATGGCATCGGTAAACCAGAAATAAGCAACAACGCCAATTACTAAGGCCCAAATCACGCCATTAACGCCGCCTACTTTAAGCTCTTTCACCATCAGCGCTCGTAAGTTGGCAGGCGTGACCTGCCCCAACGCCAAGCCGCGTACAATCAGGGTTAGCGTTTGACTACCTGCAATGCCTCCCATACTTGCCACTACCGGCATCAGTACCGCAAGGGCAACCACTTGTTGAAGGGTGCCTTCGAACAATCCAATAAACCACGAGGCTAAAAATGCGGTAAGCAAGTTAATGCCAAGCCAAAGGGCACGATTTTTCGCACTTTTGGCCACAGGCGAGAATAAATCTTCGTCCTCATCCATACCGGCCGAAGCCATCACTTGGCGTTCGTAAAACTCGTTAACCAACTCACTTGCCGAGGTCACATCTAATCGACCGAGAAGCTTGTTGTTTTCGTCAACTACCGGCAGCGACGCAAGCCCAGAACGTTGAACAAGTAGCGACGCATTCATAGTGTCGTCAGCCCCTTGAATGGTCGTCACACTTTCTTCTGACAAGTCGAATAGCGACACGTGATCTTGCGCATTGAAGAGGTGGCTAATTTTAACTAGCGCGGAAAATTGACCTGAGCGGTTCACCAAAAAAATGCTGTCACAATGCTGAGGTATGTCACGTCTTAATAAGCGTAGCCCTTCGCGTACTTTCGCGTTCGAAGGTAACACTAACTGCTCGTGGTTAACCCAGTGCCCTATTTGGTTATCGGGGAATTGTGTCGCTTCTCTGAAGTACTTACGCTCTTTAGAATCAAGTGATTCATAGGCCATATCGACAAGCCGTTTTGGCAATGAATCGAGTAGTTCCAGTAAATCTTCTGCGTCAATATCAGCAAAAATAGACGCCCATTCGTCGTGCGGCGTATTGTCGATAAGAATTTCACGGGGGTCGCTACGCATCTCAACCAATACGTCGAGCTTACGGTCGCGAGGAATGCCTTCCCATACCGCCAAACGTTTTTCTACGGGCAACGATTCTAACAGTGATGCGATGTATACCTCGTCCTGCCCCGCAAGGGTGGCTAACAAGGTCGCCGGATCGTCACCCATACTATCGGTAACAATCTCTTCAATTAAGTCTGGTAATGGCTCTGCCATGCTACACCTCCCGTTAATACCGCTCACTTCCTTTACACAGCTTGAAAACAGGCGTGATGGGGTGGTGCAAACCAATTGGCGTGGCTGCTACCCCAGCATGTATGTACCTGTTCCAAAGGCTATATGGTCGCCTTTTTCGTTGTGCAATTCCATTCTGCAAACCACTAATTTACTGCCCTTGCGTATAATCATCGCTGTTGCAATAAAACGCTCACCTCTTCCCGGCCTTAAGTAGTCAACGCGCATATCGACCGTGCCCATGGTGGGCAATCTAACTTGAAGGTCCGCAAGGTGTTCACGTGCGGTTTGTTTGATGGTTTCTACAATTGAAACTAAACCACCGATGGTGTCTAGCATAGTCGCTGTTACACCGCCGTGTAGGATTTTTTGCATTGGATTGCCGGTTAGCGCTGGTTGCCAATCAAGGTGCAGGGAGATCTGTGTATCCAGCCCCTTTCCTTCGGTAACAAATTCCAAGCCCAGCAACTGGTTAAACGGCATAGTATCACGAAAAAGCGCAATTACATGTTTAATCATTAGTTCATGGTTTAGTGTTTCGCTGCCCTTAGCTTCGTCTTTATTAGTCGTTTTGTTATCCACTCGCTTTCCTTGATGAATTGATATTTGTAATGTGCTTATAAGCAACATTACTACCGAACGTAAGTTTGACGGAAATTCATCCAACCAATGATGTTGAATCAAAATAAATTATAAGAGCTGCTGCCCCTCTGATCAGGACTATCGCTGAATTTTAGTCTAGTTTTTTAAATTGCCCCGTGAAGACGTCGCCAAAAACGCGTAAAATCCAGCGCCATGACAACTGCAATAGCTCCATCAGAATTAGCGCCAGAAACGCAACGTGTAAAAACACCAGAAACCGTCTTAAAAGATGTATTTGGTTACGATGCTTTTCGCGACGGTCAAGGCGAAGTCATTCACCAAGTATGTGAAGGTAAAGACGCACTTGTTTTGCTTCCAACAGGTGGTGGCAAGTCGCTGTGCTATCAAATTCCTGCGTTAGTGCGCCAAGGCACCGCTATTGTTGTGTCACCGCTTATATCGCTTATGCAGGACCAAGTAGAACAGCTTAAAGCGCTGGGCGTAAAAGCTGCCTATCTCAATTCAACGCTAGAAGCAGACGAACAAGCACGCATAAATGACGCACTGCAAGCTGGCAAACTCGACTTGCTCTACGTGTCGCCTGAGCGTTTAATGCAGTACTATTTTCAGCAGTCGCTTGCGCACGCCGATATTGCCTTATTTGCCATTGATGAAGCGCACTGCGTTTCCCATTGGGGGCACGATTTCAGGCAGGATTATCGCGCTCTGGGGCAAATAAAATCCCGCTTCCCCTCTATTCCTGTTATTGGACTCACAGCGACTGCAGATTCGGCCACCCAAGCAGACATACTGACGCAGCTAAACCTTAACGACCCGCTGGTTTATAAAGGCAGCTTCGACAGACCCAATATTCGCTACCGCGTAATGAGCAAGTACAAAGCCTTTGATCAAGTTGTTGCTTACGTAAAACAGCAAGAAGGTAGCGGCATTATTTACTGTAACAGTCGCGCTAAAGTCGACGACCTGCACGCTAAATTATTCAGACAAGGCTTTCGCTGTGCGGCCTATCACGCGGGTATGGATAACGACGAGCGAGAGCTGGTACAGCGCCAGTTCCTTAACGATAAAATTGATATTGTGGTGGCCACCGTTGCCTTTGGCATGGGTATCAACAAATCGAACGTGCGTTATGTGGTTCACCACGATGTTCCGCGCAGTGTTGAAAGCTATTATCAGGAGACCGGCCGAGCGGGGCGAGACGGCTTGGAGTCTGAAGCTTTACTATTGTTCGACGAAAAAGACGCAGCCCGCGTAAAACAATGGATAGAGCAAGGTGAAATAGCCGCGCGAAACCAAATAGAGTTACAAAAATTTGCGGCTATGGAAGCCTTTTCAGAAGCGCAAACCTGCCGTAGACAAGTATTGTTAAACTACTTCTCTCAGTTTAGCGACAGCGCCTGCGGCAACTGTGATATCTGCTTAGACCCACCTAAGATGATCGACGGATTGGTGATTGCACAAAAAGTTCTGTCGTGCGTACTTCGGCTCTCACAGCAAGCCTCTAGCCAGTATGTCATTGATGTTTTGCGAGGCAAGCAGCTTAGGCGTCTTCAGGAAGCAGGCCACCACCAGCTTTCCACATACGGCATAGGTAAAGATAAGTCGGATAGCTACTGGCACAACATTATCAACCAGCTTGTTCATAAAGGCCTTATACGCGTTGATATTACCGCTCATGCCGCGTTGCGCTTAACCGAGGCTGCTCGGCCTGTGCTAAAAGGTGAAGTAGCGGTTCAGCTTGCCGTTCCGCGACTTGAATTTAAGCCCGACAAGAAAAAAGCAAAACAAGCGCCTGCCAATTACGATAGAACGTTGTTCACCCGTCTTAAGCACTTACGCAAAGTGTTGGCCGAAGAAAATGAAGTGCCGCCGTATGTGGTATTTAGTGACGCCACCTTAGTGGATATGGCGTGTAAACTCCCCACTACGCGCAACACCTTGCTTGATGTAAGCGGCGTAGGCCAAACCAAACTCGAACGCTATGGTGAGGCTTTTATCCAGCTTATTGATGATTACATAAATCGAGAGCACTGAGGGCTTGCAGGCCAACTAGATTCTGTTTTCCAGCTGGCCGCAGGGTTTGCACAAAGTAAAAGTGCACGCAGTAGAGATAAACACACTAGGCGTAAGCGTATTCCCCCCCTTTCTCAAGCGCAGCTTTGTAGGCTTCTCTGGCATGAACCCGTTTTACGTAACCTTGTATGGCAGTAAAGTCTTTCGCACGCCCGCTGGCTACCAACGACTCTAACGGAAATATCATTTGAACATCAGCGCCGCTGGGTGCGTCACCCGCAAACCAAGTATTTTTCGATAAGTAAGATTCCACATAGCGTAAGCTCTGCGCTAAATTAGGGCCATAATAGGCATTTAAAATACCGTCTATCAGTTTGTTAGTAATTGGCTTAATAAAAAAAGGCTTCGAACCTTTTTGACGCGCTTTCTCCAGCACTAAGTTTGCCACTAGTGGCGGCATTAGCGAACCTTCAGCGAAATGCAGCCAAAACCAATACTGTTGAAGTGCCTCTGGGTCTTGAGGTACAGAAAATGCGTCTGTAGCGTGATGGCGAACAAGGTATTCCACAATAGCACCAGACTCGGCAATAGCACCGTGCGACGTAGTAAGCACCGGAGAGCGTCCCAGCGGATGAACAGCGCGCAATGAATCCGGCGCTAGGTTTGTTTTACTGTCTCGTTGATAGAATTCTATTTTGTACTCTACGCCTAGCTCTTCAAGAAGCCACAAAATTCGCTGCGAGCGAGAGTTATTTAAATGGTGAAGTGTTAGCATACCCCGTCCTTAATACGCTTAGATTAACGCTATTGTTTTTGTGTTGTACTATATACACTTTATAAAGCAAGCAGGTTTACAATAACCGGCGAATTGATAAGTTCTATGCAAAATCTCACCAAAGAAGACATTCAACAGCACGCCGTGGTTAACGAACAAAGCGTAGAAATCCGCGTTGCATTACCTTTAACGCCTCTTAAAACTCAGCAGTGGGCAGAGCAGTTTTGTGAAATTTTTCACTTTTCACTATCCGACGCAGATTGGGGAGCCGATCGCTTTCAGGCGCTTGTTACCACCCAATCCAGCAATACAAATTTTCAATGCATACTTTGCATTGAGTGGCTTTGCGAGGCGATTTGGCTGGAACCGGTAGGCACTCAACAATCACCGAATGCGATCTACCAGTATATTCAAAACACGTAAGTATCACCGTGCCTTTTTCTTTCTGTTTGGCTTTTAGGACAGACTAGTATTATTCTATAGAAAACACATAATTAGCGCTTCAAGGATCATGCTAGTGCCAATCTCCCAGCTAACAAAGTACGTTGCAGCTTTGCTCATTAGTTGGGTGGTTCTAAGTATAAACGCCTTTGCCAGCCCGCGGCTTGTTATCGATGAGTCTTTCGAAAGGGAAATCATCAACCATTATGCACGGGTATCAATTGCACCTAATAGCGCAACCTATTTTGATGTATTGACGGGAAGCTTCACAAAAACACCTACAGCAACGGCTTCTTCAACAGAACGTGTGTGGTATTCAACAGAGCTTGTCCACTCTGGCTATAGTGCCATTCCCTTAGTGCTTAATATCGACCGTCTAAACGTTGATGATTTGCAGATTTATCTTCTAGACAGCAGCCAGCGAATTATAAAATCGTACCGTTATCAAGCCGGTAAAGGTGACTATTCGTTAAGACAACCGCTTCCAAATATCAGGCTTGCTTTCACTCTTCAACCATACCAAGACGCTCGGTTACTAATCGCAGTGAAAGACGAGGGGCTAAAGTACTTTCCAATGTCACTATGGGAGCGAGACCTGCTTACTCAACATGACACTAATATGCTGACTTTGCTTGGTGCTGTGTCGGGTGTGATGGCACTCATTGCTTCCTATTTTCTTTTTTCCTACTTATATCAGCGTATTCCTACCCGCTTCTGGCTCACCATGTCGTCATTGGTGCTTATTGCGTTATTGTTCATTACAGAGGGTGGTCTCGCGTTTTGGCCTAGCCTGACTAACGCCAGCGAGCATTTTTACGCCGTATGCTTCGGCGTATTACTACTGTGTATTGGAAAAGTGACTCATCACCTGTTCTCTCGTGTGCCTTTCGTTTTAAGACTGCTTAATTATGCCCTACCTATTGCTGCTACCATTTACTGTTTTACCGTAAATGCTTATATGGTCACAATCACGCTGCTTGTACTCACTGCGGCGATGGGTTTGTATCACGTTACCCTTGCTCTTATCTTTAAAGACAAAGGCAGTAGTGTTGTCAGCACTACTTATATTCTGGCCTGGCTATCTTTCTTTGCGTTTTACGCTTTGGTGACGCAAAACCTTTTCAGCGACCTTATTTATACTGTCGATGTCGCGATGGGAATGCTGTTTTTCTTAACCTTGGGTTTCCTGTGTTTTGGATTTGCGGTCATCACAAAAGAGCAGGTACTCAATCAACATAAGCTCTCCTCTCAAGCTGAAACAATTTCTAGCTTAAATCACTTTTATGACTTGTTCCGAAACTCCGCTGAAGGACACTACACATCAACCTGGGACGGTAAGCTAATTTCAGTTAACCCTGCGATGTGCACGGTGTTTGGGTATGAGAATGAGGAAGAAATGCTTAGCGAGGGGGCAAGCACAAAAGCCTTTTACGCATCACCAGAAGATAGACATGTATTGTTAGGTGAGATATCACAGCAAGGCCACGTCACCAGAAAAGAGATACGGGGAAAACGTCGGGACGGCACAGAGTTCTGGTTTTCATTGTCTTGCCAGATCCGCGAGAACGATGAAGGAACTTACCTGTACGGCTCAATTATTGATATCACGGAAAAAAAGCAATCCGATTTAAGCCTTCAGTATTTGGCCACTCACGACTCACTAACCGGCGTATACAACAGACGGCAATTTGAATCAGTCTTCAAGGAAAAAGTACATAACCACAGCGCGTTACCTGTGTGCCTACTCTTTTTAGATTTAGACCGATTTAAAGTCGTTAACGACACCTGCGGTCACAAAGCGGGAGATGTACTCATAAAAGACGTCGCCCGCCTGATTGAAAATACGCTGCTACCCAACGCGCAGCTAGCAAGACTCGGGGGTGATGAGTTTGGCGTTATCTATTCAGATTTAGATGCTGATGCGGTTTATCTCAATGCAGTGAAAATTCTCAATGCAGTACAGGCCTATCGGTTCATGTGGGATAACCGAATATTCAACTTAGGCGTAAGTATTGGCATGGTCGTATGCGATGATAGTAACGTTAGCTCAGGGCAGTATTTAAGCATGGCTGACGCCGCCTGTTATTTTGCCAAAGAGCAAGGCAGAAATCAGGTGCATAGATATAATAAAGATGATGAGAGCATGCAGCGCTATCAGCTTGAGCTGGACTGGGTCTCTTCTATAAACAACGCCTTGGAAGAAGGGCGCTTTGAACTTTATTACCAGTCATTACGACCTTTGAGCAAAGCCAGCGATGGTCACTATTATGAAGTGCTATTGCGCCTAAGGGAAAAAGACGGAAAAATTGTTGAGCCCGCTAATTTTTTACCCACGGCCGAGCGCTTTGAAATGAATGTAAATGTCGACAAATGGGTAGTCACAAATACGTTCAAATGGCTGTCTGAAAACCCTGAACATCTCGCTGAGTTAAGGCGATGCAGTATAAACCTCAACTGCCATTCATTAGCAGACAGAGATTTTACGTTATTCATTTTAAACGCTTTCGAAACCTTTAATATTCCTTACAACAAGATCTGTTTCGAGGTGATCGAGTCGGTAGCGATTATAAAAATGGAGGACACCCTTGCCTTTATGCGTACCTTTAATCGCCTTGGGTGTTCGTTTGCCCTAGACGACTTCGGCAGCGGCTTCTCTTCGTACAGTTATCTCAAAAGCTTGCCGGTTAATCAGGTAAAGATTGACGGTATGTTTATCAAGGATATGCTGAACGACAGTGTAGATACGGCTATGGTTGCGTCAATCAATGATGTAGCGAAAGCCATGGGTATGCAAACCGTTGGGGAATTCGTGGAAAATGAAGGCACCATGGCACAACTTGGCAAAATGGGCGTTGATTTTGCCCAAGGCTATAGCGTTGCAAAGCCTGCCCCGCTGCGAGAGTTTACCCCACTTTAATAACTGCACTTAATATACGTCTTACGAAAAAAGTGATAGCACTAGCGTCAACTCGCGTATAATAAAATGGTAGACTTGCAAAAAAAGAAGTCATCCCCACTTATTGCCTACTGTCCAAAGTGTAGAAGTAACATGAGTAGCAAACAGCCTAAATACGAATATGTCAGTACCGCAAAATTACCCACTCGCATGGGTGATTTTAAAATACACGGCTTTGTTGAAGCCAGCGGCCAAGAACACGTTGCCCTTTCTTATGGAGAGTGGAAAGAAGACGACGTAGTGCCAATTCGTATCCATTCAGAATGCTTAACAGGCGATTCTTTATTTAGCACTCGCTGTGACTGTGGCTTTCAATTAGAAAAAGCCATGCAAAATATCGTCGATAATGGTCACGGTGTGCTTTTATACCTTCGCCAAGAAGGTCGCGGTATTGGTCTTTTAAATAAAATTCGCGCCTACAACCTTCAAGATAGTGGCATGGACACGGTAGAAGCTAACGAACATCTTGGATTTGACGCCGATTTAAGAAGTTACGATATCTGCAAGCTGATGCTAGATACGCTGAATGTGAAGCATGTTGAGCTTATGACAAACAACCCGAAAAAGTTGGCTGCACTAAAAGCGCTTGGTATAGACGTGGTTGCACGTAAGCCTATTGACCACGGTATCACCAAAGACAACAAGCATTACTTAAAGACGAAAACAGAAAAGCTTGGGCACGCTTTCGACCCCCACGTTTTCAAATAGACGAGTTATTTAAAAACGCCCACACCGATGTGGGCGTTTTCTATTCAGCTTGGGTTAATCATAGACTGGTTATAACGTATACAGACTTACCATTTAGCGCGCGAAAAGCCGTTGCTCATGCGCTAAGGAGAATGTATGAAAAACATAACCTTATCTGTGATTGTCGCACTGTCTAGTGTTTCAGCGCTACCTGCCATCGCCCAGTCGAACGCCAACCTTGCACATGTTTCTGCGTCAACGCAGCAATATTCTGACGCTGAATTAGACAGTGTACTTGCGCCCATTGCGCTTTATCCTGATACCCTGCTTACTCACATACTGATTGCGGCTACCTACCCGCTTGATGTAGTTGCAGCCTACCGCTGGCGCCAAAGCAACAAGCATTTAACCCCGGAGCAGGTGGAAAATGTGCTGGCGAGTGTTAACTGGGATCCCAGCGTAAAAGCACTCGCTCCTTTTACCGACTTACTCAACACCATGGCGAATGATCTTCAGTGGTTACAGCAACTTGGTGATAACGTATTAATTGATCAAAGCCGTGTGCTAGACCGCGTGCAGGTGCTTCGACAACACGCCCTCAACACTGGCAATCTGGTGACCAATGACTACATTGAAGTTGAACGGGAACGTGAGCCTACTCGCGAAATAATTTACATTGAGCCCCGTCAGCGGGAAGTGGTGTATGTGCCTTATTACGACCCTCATGTTGTGTACGGTCACTGGTGGCACACAACTTCACCAGTTCGCTGGCGTCATCACGTAAGCTATCATCATCATAGCAATGTCTATTGGTCTCCAAGCATCCATCTTTCTACGTTCTTTTTCTTTGGTAGCGTTCACTGGCATAACCGCCATGTGGTTATTCACCGCGAGCCTGTACGCCGGTATTATCACGGTAGCCCAAGAAAACGCGTGATAAGCCGAGACTATCGTCGCTGGGAACACAACACGGTGCATCGTCGTGCGCGTTACTCTACTCGAGTAGTTCACAATGCGCCTTCGCGATATGAACATGCGGGTGTGTCGCGGGCAAAGCACTTGTCTAATAAACACGCTAGCACGGTAAACACATCGAAACGCCACAATGACAAAAATATCGTAAGACCCATTGCGCGTACCGAAAATACCAAGACTGTAAGACGCACTATTGAGCCAAAACAGGTAACGCCACTTAGAGAAAGTCGTTTTCAGAGCAAACAAGACTCGGTAAGCCGCAAACAATCCATTGAGTACGCGCTAAAACGCAATCAAGCGGCGAGCAGAAGCGAGAAGCCGACTAGAGACCGGACGCTAAGCCAGTTAAAGCGGGACAAACCCGCTCGGATATCAACGCCGTCAGAGTCGAAGCGATATGCTAATAGAGAAAACACGCTAAAACGCCCAGCTAAACAAAACATAAATCGAGAGCGAATTGAAAGAACGAGTCCGCAAAACAAGCCGGTGGCTCGAGAGAGCAGTAAACCAAGACGAATTGAGCGGGCGAGGACTTCTTCAGTAAGCCGTGCACAAGTTAAGAATTCTGAATCAAGCAGAAACAGGACGATAAAGCAGGGACGAACTGAGAAGACGCTGCGTTAGCACTAAATTCGAACGTTAGTTTCCTATCAGTAAGCCAGCAAACCTATAATTTGCTGGCTTCACTTTTCATTTATTCAACGCTTAGGCCCTATTCAAATGAAAGCTTATCAATGCGTCGACAAAGCGCAGGGGAGACTGTTCATCTAAATTGAAGTAAAGAGAGGGCTCAATAAGTTCAAGTTCCATTATCGCCCAGCCGCTGCCCTGCCTGACTAAATCAACCCGTGCATAAAGTGCTTCGCAAGGCATTGCTGACAATGCTTTCTGGGCAATATCTAGTTGTTCTTCATCTACGGCAATGGGATGTAAGCTCCCCCCGTGTTCTTCTTGTACGCGAAAATCGCCTTTCTGCGGCACCTTTTTAATGGCATGGCTGTACTTCCCGCCAAAATAGAAAAGCGAGTACTCCCCTTCTTCAACCACGCTATTTAAGAAAGGTTGAATCATGAAATCACGTTGATTAAACGTATCAGAAAGCGCCTGTTGCTGTTCATGCCAATTTGAGACCGAGAGCTTAAACGTATCATCAGCATTAGCGCTAAGCGTAGGTTTAACCACCACAGTGTCGCAATTGAAATGGGAAAAGGCCTCATCAATAACACTGTTATTAAATGCATTACTCCACCGTGTCCTTACAATAGGCACGCCCTTGTCCTGTAGGTCTTTTAAGTAGTGCTTTTCAATATTCCACTGCATAAGAGGCAATGGATTGAGCAAGGTTGCGCTCGACGCATCAATTTGAGTCAAACAAGCCAGAAAGGCCTCTGCATGCTGCTGATAATCCCACGTACTGCGCACAATCACGTAGTCAAACCTATCCCAGTTTTCTGACTGACTATGCCAAGATATGGTTTCTACAGACCAACCGTTATCATTGAAAAACGGGATCAAAAGCTCGTCGTACACAAAAAAGTCTTCAAGGTGGTCAGTAGAAAGAAAGGCGATGGCAGGCATGATTGTGTCCTTTAGCTTATTTAGGCATTCGAAGATTAAACTTTTTTAATAACAGTAACTTCTATACAAAAGTTAAATGGCGTAAAAACCGTGACTTACGTAAACTGTGGCGAAGTTAGCACACCCCTCATTTTTAACCTACACTTAATCCCAAATACTTGTCGGAGATTGGCATGCAGTACCCTTGGCTCCTAGAAGGTCACAAGATTTTTCGCGTTGTAATTGTTATCCAACTGCTGATTGCGATTGGCATCGGTTTTTATACTGGCGAGATTCTTCCTGCATTTGTTCTTGGTATTCCAATTGCTGCCGTACCACTTGCCCTTAGTTTGCAAACCCCCTATTCAGCGATAAGTCGCCATGCGATGGCTATCGGTGTTCTACTGCTGACAGCCCTCCACATCCACCAGTCATTCGGGTTAATTGAAGTCCACTTTGAAATCTTTGTTCTTCTGGCATTTCTTTCCTACTTTAGAGACTGGAAAGTGGTTGCAACCGGCACTGCAGTCGTTGCTGTCCATCATATTTCGTTCTTCTTTTTACAAGCGGGCGGCGCGCCGTTATTTATTTTTGAAGAGGGTCACGTAACCTTTCCTATCTTGCTGATGCACGCCGTATTCGCGCTTTCTGAGGGCGGTGTTTTGATGTACATGGCTAAACAAAGTCATCAAGAAGGTGCCGGTGCGGCTGAACTGCGCTTAGCTATTGAGACCATGCAAAAGGGTGACGGTAGACTCGATTTATCTATTGAGCTTAACCGAGGCCACAAGATCGTGAGACCTTTCGCAGAGCTCATCGACCAAGTAAAAGCATTAATTGAGCTTGCTTCAAATTTAACAGACGAAGTTGTTAGAGGCTGTGACAAGATGGAGCTGGCGGCAAACAACATGTTTGAAATCAGCAGAAACACTGACCAAGAGATTGCCATGGTATCGGCATCGTCAGAAGAAATCGCACAAACGATGCAGCTGTCTACCGAACAAACAACCCTTGCCAGCGACAAAGCCTCTGCGGCACAAAGTTCTTCGCAGACTACGCGCGACTCTATTTCCAACACAAGCCGCACCATAGATTCGCTGCGCAACACATTAAATGCGGCAGCGCAGACAAACTCGGCGCTTAACGAGCAGTGCGCGCATATTTCTGACGCAATGCGCTCTATCACTGCCGTTGCCGAGCAAACTAACTTGCTTGCGTTGAACGCAGCAATCGAGTCAGCCCGCGCAGGGGAACACGGCAGAGGTTTTGCCGTTGTTGCCGATGAAGTACGTACTTTGGCTATTCGCTCAAAAGAAAGTGCAGACCAAATCACAAGTATTACTGAGCAGCTAGTTGCCCAAACCGCCAGTTCAGTCGAACAAATGCAAACCTGCATTCAGCTGGTTGATGAAGCCGTTGTATCGAGCGATAACGCCACTTCAGCCATGACCCAGATCATGCAGCAAATTCGCGAAGCGAGCGAAAGCATGACCGAAATAGCGACATCAGCGGTGGAGCAAGAAACCGCATCGTCTTCTATAGCGCAAAGTACGGCGCGATTAAGCGAATTCACTTCTGAGGAACTGGCTACCGCTGAATCGCTAGCAGGCGAAGTTGAGGTGTTGTCACAAATCTCTCAACGCATGCGCAGTGCTATCGAGCGATTTAAGCTTTAACCAAAGCGCTAGAAGCACGCTGTTGGCATTTGGGTTATGCATAAAAAAACAAGCTGGATACTTTTGTTGTTATGGGCGGTGAGTTTACTCACCGCCTTGTTGGTTTACGGTCAGCGCCAGCTTTCTTCCTTCGACCCAAATGGTGATTTACTTCACCGCACAACAGCGCCTAATTTTGACGCTTCACTTGTCGAACTACTAAACGAACAAAACATTGCCCCTGGTTCTGTTATTCATGTGGGAACGCAGTCTCATTGCTACTGTGAAACGTTAACTACACCTCACCAAACTCAGCTATTAACAAAGCTAGGAAATGACTTTCATCAAGTCAGAGTGAATATAGAAGACGTACCAGAACTCGCCGCTATGCTTGATGCAGTGCCCGCGCTTATAGTTTTAGACATGCAAAATCAGCTTCGCTATTTAGGTCCATACGCAACGGGCTACGGATGCTTTACCGGAAAGAACCTTGTCGAACAGGTTGTAAGCTATACTACACAACTCCCCTACAACGGTGCGGTAATTAACACTGATGCAACTGGATGCTTCTGTTAAACCCTTGGCATGGATTATGTAACTTATCTTTGTATATCGTGATATCACTATAAACATGGCAGAAGGCGCGCATATTTTGCGCACTAGGTGCCGTTTCGTGAAAGGTTTACAAGGAGTCCACAATGTCAAAGCGCGCCGTTCTTTATCGCATGGTTACCCCTGATCACATTTGTCCCTTCGGACTTAAGTCGAAAGATTTGCTAGAAAGAAAGGGCTACGATGTTGAAGACCATCACTTGTCCAACCGAAGTGAAACTGACGCTTTTAAAGAGAAGCATAATGTGAAAACCACGCCGCAAACGTTTATCGATGATAAGCGAATTGGTGGCTATGATGACTTACGAGATTATTTCAATTTGAAGCAAGAAAGTGAGTTCGGTTCGCGCTACACACCTATCATTGTGATTTTTTCTTTAGCCGCCCTTGTGGTATTTGCGCTCATGCTAAAAGGTGGACTCCCGACAGGTATTGAACCTTTCATAATGAATTTCATTGGCGTCACCATGGTGATCCTCGCATTACAAAAACTACAGGACATTGTAGCGTTCTCAAATCAATTCATTACTTATGACTTACTGGCAATGAAGCACGTAAGGTACGCGTATGTGTACCCTTTCGCAGAAGCGTTTGCTGGGCTTGGTATGCTAGCGGGGCTTCCCGCACTATTAGTTTCACCTGTTTCTATTTTTATCGGCGCAATAGGTGCAGTTTCAGTTATTAAAGCGGTATATATCGATAAACGTGAACTTAAGTGCGCCTGTGTGGGCGGTAATTCAGACCTTCCTCTTGGGTTTATCTCGCTTACCGAAAACCTTGCCATGTTAGGTGCTGGCCTTTACATGCTTACACGATGGATAGCCTAAGTTAAATGAAGGCTGATGCACCGGTGTTGAGCTGGTATCTATTACCGTGTTTACCCGTTGAATTAACAACACGATAATTCACTTGCTATGAGACCCTATTGAGTTTCTTCAATAGGGCGGCTCATACCTTTAAGGTGCGACACCACACTGCGGCCTAGTGCACTTAAATCGTAGCCACCTTCTAACATGCTGACTATGCGACCATGGCAACACTCGTCAGCCACTGCGCGAAGTTGTTGGCTTATCCAGAAATAATCGTCTTCCACCAGTCGCAAATGCGCCATAGGATCTTCTGCGTGGGCATCAAAACCCGCTGAGATAAAAATCAGCTCAGGTTGAAAGTTGCGCAATGCGTTAAACCAGTGCTGCACTTTTTCTCTAAATACTTCACCTGTAGAGCCTGCTTCTAGCGGCACAGAAAGAATATTACTTGCCGACACCGGTGAACCACTGTGTGGATAAAAAGGATGCTGGAAACTGCTGCAAAGCATGATGCGTTGATCGCCAGCAACAATTTGCTCGGTACCGTTTCCGTGGTGAACATCAAAATCGATTATGGCAACGCGCTTTAGTTCATAGTTTTGAAGGGCATAGCGCGCAGCTATAACAATGTTATTAAAAATACAGAAGCCCATGGCGCTGTCGTATGTAGCGTGGTGACCTGGCGGCCTTGTCGCGCAGAACGCCTGCCTGTCACTGCCTTCCATAACCCAATCCACCGCATTACATCCCGCACCAGCCGACTCAAGTGCTGCATTTAAGCTGTGTCGCATCAAGCCGGTATCTTCGTCTAACCATGCCACGTTATCCTTGCGTTCGGAATAGAGCGTTTTTTCGTGGTCGCTAAATATGGACTGAGCCGCATGCTCAAACACACTTTTCACATAGTAAGGGTCGTGGGCTAGCTTAAGATAAGCTTCAGCAATAGGCGTAGCATCAGCGTGCTCACACACCATATCGAGTCCAGAAGACAGTAATTGGTCGTCTATGGCGAACAGGCGATCCGGTGACTCGGGATGATCTTTCCCTAAGTCGTGTTTAGTGCCGTGTTTGCCGCGAAAAATTTTAATTGTCATGCGAGTGATGCCACATCTAGTACTAACTCTATGTCACTGGGGTCGCCAGTGAACTTCCGTTTAAATTGCGCTTGCTCGAAAATGGCAATCATCGGGCTGTTGTCGCCACGCACGTAGGCCATCATCTTTGCAATGCCTCGTTTTTTCGCAACGTTGATCAATTCGTTTAGCAGCCTGCTTGCCATCCCCTTCCCTTGCTGGGTTTCACGGGTAACAAACGCTGCTTCACAGGTATTGTCATTTGGATTGAAGTAAAAACGCCCTACTGCGTGAATGGTAATACGGGAGCCTTCTTGCCTTACAATACATAACGCCGCATCTGAGCTTTGATCCACCGACACCAAATTACACGACTTTTCGCGCGACATTTGCTTCGGGTCGTAGTTGTAACGCAGCCTTAGTGTTTCTTTCGTATGGGAGTAAAAGAATTCCTGCAAACGCCTTTCATCGGCGGGGTTCAGCGGGCGCATGTAATAGGTTTCCCCCTGAATATTCAGTTTTTTAAGCTGAATAGCACCCAGTTCAGGAATATCAGTTGGGTACTTTTCCTGATAATGAGGTACCCAATAATGCTGTCTTACTTCTTCTAAGAGCGCTGCACGGAATTTGGGGTGTGCCACACGAATAAGTTCCAATGCACGCTCTCGAATGCTTTTGCCTTTAAGCGATGCTATGCCGTATTCGGTCACCACGTACTGAACATTGCCCCGCGAAGTAACAACACCCGCCCCTTCACTTATACGGGGTGTGATACGGGAAATGGTTTCATTTTTGGCAGTAGAAGGCAGCGCTATAATCGCTTTCCCACCTTTACTGATAGACGCGCCCGTTACGAAATCAACTTGCCCGCCTATGCCACTGTAAAAGTCGTAGCCCAATGAATCGGCGACGACCTGACCGGTTAAATCCACTTCAAGCGCACTGTTAATGGCAACCATATTATCGTTCTTGGCAATATTGGTGGGTTTGTTTACGTAGCTACTTGGATAAAATTCAATGTGAGGGTTGCTGTCGATTAAATCGTAAAGCTGGCGAGTACCAATAGCAAAGCTAGTAACAATTTTACCGGGGTGGAAAGTCTTCTTCTTGTTGGTGATAGCGCCCGACTCCAACAGTTCAATAATACTGTCGGTGAGCATTTCGCTGTGAATGCCTAAGTCTTTATGGTTACACAGATATTTAAGGGTAGCACTCGGTATTTTCCCAATACCAAATTGCAGCGTTGCGCCATCATCCACCAGCATTGAAACATACTGACCAATTCGCTCTGCCACCGAATCGATAGGCGGCGGCGTTACTTCAACAAGTGGCTCTTCGGCTTCAATGCAGGCCGTTATTTCGCTGATATGAATATAAGAGTGCCCGGCGGTTCTTGGCACCTGAGGATTAATTTGAGCAATGACCTTTTTGCTTTGTCTGATTGCTGACATAGCAATATCCACTGCAGGACCCAGTGAGCAATAGCCGAATTCATCGGGTGGGCTTACGTTAACCAGCGCAGCATCCAGTGCCAGCGTACCGTCGCTGAATAAGCTTGATATTTCAGACAGGAAAACGGGGGTATAGTCAGCACGGCCCTCATCGACCGCCTTACGCATGGCTTCGCCACCAATGAAGAATGTATTCGCTTTAAAGAGGTTTTTATACTCTTCTTTCACCCATCGGGTGTCGCCTAAAGCCAGCATATGAACCAGCTCGATGTCGCTAAACCCTTCGCTGTTATCAATGAGATGCTGCACTAGTGCATGCGGCACCGAGGCATTTCCGCCAACAAAGACACGGCAACCAGACTTTATCAGCGACGACCATTGTGGCGCTTGAGGTAAACTAAATGTCATTTCCATCTGCCCTGTTTTAAGCAATAACTCATCATGCCATAAAAACAGGCGCTTTCCCGCATTTGCGTAAGCGTGAACTATAAGCGATTGGTCGTAGGCTTACCGATTCATCATTAGTATCGAAATTTTTCCAACCAATTTCTGAAAAACGGAGAAATAACAGATTTGCTGTTCGCGAGGCGATGGCCGTCATTAAGTAATAAGAGCTGAGCTTTTTGATGGCGCGCGTACTTTAAGCTATTTTCGATAGGCACGATATCGTCATTCCAGCCGTGCACTAGGCTCACGTAGCCGTCGTAGGGGAACCGTTGAATTTCGTAGTTTGGCAAATACAGTGCAGGAGCCATAAGGAATACGCCTCGTGCCGAGATTTGGCTTGCTGCGGCAAGTGATACATAGCCGCCCATGCTTGAGCCAACCAGAACAACATCATTGCACTTTTCAGCAATAAACTCTTTAAGTCGCGCTAGGCGAGCTTCCGGGCAGTCGAGATCTTGATAATCAATACTCTCGACGCCAAAACCCATATCGCTCGCTACATTTGAAAGCGTTGTTATTTTACTGCCCCATGGACCGCTTTCTTTGCCGTGAGAAAAAACAACGGTGGTCATTACCGATATCCCTATTCAAAAATGAAAAGTTTTTCCCACTCTAGCGCACTTGCTTGTTACTTGTCTTCCCTGTGAAAGAGTTTTTCTACCAGCACATAGAACATGGGCACGAAGAAAATCGCCAAGAAGGTAGCGGCGAACATACCACCCATAACCGCAATACCTATTGCATTTTGGCTGGCTGCGCCTGCTCCGCTAGCTAGTGCTAACGGCGTTACTCCCAAAATAAACGCCATTGACGTCATTAGAATTGGGCGGAAACGCTGAGAGGCTGCATTTGAAACCGCAGTCATTAAATCTTCGCCGTTTTCGTACTGCTCTTTTGCAAATTCGACAATAAGAATAGCGTTTTTCGCCGCCAAACCTACGGTAGTCAAAAACGCTACTTGCAGGTACACATCGTTCGGCAAGTTGAAAATAAACGCAGCGGTTACAGAGCCGAGAATCCCCAAAGGTACCACTAACATAACGGCGAATGGCACAGACCAGCTTTCGTACAGGGCTGCTAAGCACAAGAAAACAATCAAGATTGATAGTGCGTAAAGCATAGGTGCTTGCGAGCCTGCTTCCTGCTCTTCATAAGATAGGCCTGACCATTCAATTGCGAAGCCTGGCGGTAACTGCTCAACCAATTTCTGCATTTCAGCCATTGCTTCACCCGAAGAGATACCTTCAGCAGCACTACCTTGAATATTGACAGACGACACGCCGTTAAAACGCTCTAACTTAGGTGAGCCATAAACCCATTCAGTGGTCGAGAACGTGTTAAACGCCACCATCTCGCCGTCGCTGTTGCGAACAAACCACTTATCCAAGTCTTCAGGGGTCATGCGATGAGGCAAATCTGCCTGCATGTAAACACGCTTAATTCGACCTTTATCAATGAAGTCATTTACGTAGCTGGACCCCCACGCTATTTGAAGCGCGTTATTGATCTCACTTAAATTCAATCCAAGTGCCGACGCTTTCTCGCTATCAATATTGATTTTAAATTGAGGTACATCGCTTAAACCATTGGGGCGAACACCCGCCAGCTTTGGATTCTGCGCTGCCATGCCCAACAGCTGATTACGCGCATTCATCAGCGCTTCGTGACCATTTCCACCACGGTCGACAAGCTGCATATCAAAGCCCGTTGCATTACCTAGTTCCATGATAGGCGGAGGCACTATAGGAAAGGCTGAGGCATCTTGAATTTGGCTAAACGCGCCAAAAGCTCGGTTCATCACTGCAAACGCAGAATTATTTTCGTCTCTTACGCTCCAGTCGTTGAAGTTTAAGAAAGCCATACCTGCGTTTTGCGCCTGACCCGCAAAGCTAAAGCCCACAACCGCGAACATGCCGTTAACCGCGTCTTGTTCTTGTTCAAGAATATAGTCTTCCACTTGCTTGATAGACTCGAGCGTACGGCCAGCCGTTGCACCAGGCGGTGTGCTTACCAACACCATCATACGCCCTTGGTCTTCATCTGGAAGAAACGCACCAGGAAGCTGGCTGAAAATAAATGCCATACCACCTACCAGCAAACCATAAACAACGAAATAGCGCTTAAAGCGTTGCGCCATATGAGTTGTAGTCTTTTGATAGCGATCGCGGCCTTTGTTAAACGTGCGGTTAAACCAGCCAAAGAAGCCTTTGTTCTTGTCATGGTTTTCCGGATGCTTTTTCAATAACGTGGCGCACAAAGACGGTGAAAGGACGATAGCGACCAATACCGAAAATGCCATAGCCGACACGATAGTAACCGAGAACTGACGATAAATAGCGCCTGCTGAGCCGCTGAAGAACGCCATTGGGATAAATACCGTTGAAAGCACGGCAGCAATACCAACAAGTGCACCTGTGATTTGAGTCATCGACTTTTTGGTGGCTTCGGCAGGTGAGAGACCTTCCTCTTCCATAATACGTTCAACGTTTTCCACCACCACGATGGCATCATCTACGAGCAGACCGATAGCAAGTACCATAGCAAACATGGTTAGCACGTTAATACTAAAGCCAAATGCCAGTAGCACAGCAAAGGTGCCGAGCAATACCACAGGTACCGCAATGGTAGGGATCAACGTTGCACGCCAATTTTGAAGGAACAGTAGCATCACCAAGAATACCAGTACTACCGCTTCAATAAGCGTATGTACTACCGACTCGATAGACAGCTCGATAAAAGGAGAACTATCAACCGGGTAAACCACTTTAACTGTATCTGGCAAATTCGAGCGCAGTTCTTCAACTCGGGCTTTTACTGCCTTAATGGTATCTAGTGCGTTTGCGCCAGAGGCAAGGCTTATCGCCATACCTGATGCAGGCTTGCGATCGTATCGAACAATAACGTCGTAGCTTTGCGCACCCAGTTCAACACGCGCAACGTCACGCACGCGAACCTGAGAACCATCGGTATTTACGCGAAGTACGATGTTTTCGAAATCTTCAACGGTTTGAAGGCGACTTTGCGCTTGAATAGTCGCGTTAATTTGCTGATTTTCTATTGCAGGCATGCCACCTAATTGACCAGCAGACACATCTGTATTTTGTACCTGAACGGCGCCTTGAACGTCAGTAGGTGTAAGATTGTAGCTGTACAGTTTATCTGGATCTAACCATATACGCATTGAACGCTGCGCACCGAATACCCGTACATTTCCCACCCCATTAACACGGGAAATCGGGTCGCGAAATTGAGAAACTAACAGGTCGCTCAGGTCATATTGCGTCATTGAGTCGTCTTCAGAATAGAAGCCAACTGCCAATGCAAATGCGCTATTTGCTTTAGTTACGGTTACCCCTTGTTGCTGTACTTGAGTAGGCAACAGTGGCAGTGCACCCTGCACCTTATTCTGAGTTTGTACTTGCGCAATATCAGGATCAGCACCAGGCTCAAAAGTGAGCGTAATAGACATGCTGCTGTTCGAACTGCTTGCCGAGAAATAACGTAGGTTATCAATTCCCGTCAGGCTTTGTTCTATTACCTGAGTAACCGAGTTCTCTACGGTTTCTGCAGATGCTCCAGGATACGTTGCTGAGATAGTCACCGAGGGCGGTGCCACCTTGGGATATTGTTCAATGGGGAGTGAGGTAATTGCCAACACACCCGCCATCATTGTGATAATTGCCAGCACCCATGCAAACACGGGCCTGTCTATAAAGAAACGAGCCATATTACTTAAATCCCTTGTTTGCTATCGTGAGCCACGTGATGATGGTTGCCACTCTGACGGATTAACTTTCGCGCCAGGCTTCACCTTCTGATATCCAGTTACAATTACCTTTTCGCCTTCGCTCACACCGCTTAGGGCAACATATTGGTCTCGATAGATTTTGCCTATTTCCAAAGTACGGCCTTCAACTTCGTTGTTTTGGTTAACAACATAAACTGAAAGCGAACCGTCTGGTTGGCGTGTCGTTGCGCGTTGAGGAACAAGCAGCGCATTTTCGCGTCCAGTAATGACGTGGCCTTTCACAAACAAGCCAGGCAGCAATACACCATCTGGATTTGGCATTTCAGCACGAAGGGTTACCGACCCAGTGGTCTCATCAACCGTTACCTCAGAAAATTTAACGCTACCTGTTTGGTCGTAACGCTTGCCTGTTACTTCATCTACCGTTAATTCAACATCCATCGAACCTTGGTTTCTCATTGACTGACGAAGCGTAATAATTGACGCACCTGACTCCTGCATATCAATGAAAACTGGGTCAAGCTGTGTAATGGTTGCAAGTTGCTGAGATTGGTTCGTAGTAACAAGGGTACCTTCAGTAACAAAAGAGCGGCTAATACGTCCGCTGATTGGGGCGTACACTTTGGTGTAACCCATATTAACCTTCGCTACGTCAACAGCAGCCTCAGCTACGCTAATTGCCGCTTGCGCTTGATCTTTCTGAGCAATTACGTCGTCATATTCTTGTTTGCTTACCGCGTTTTGCGCAACAAGGTCGTCATAGCGTCGCGCCTTTGCTTCCAACGTTTTAAGGTTCGCTTGAACACTTTTCAAATCGGCTTTTGCGCTGTTTAACTGTGCTAGATAACGGGCTTCGTCAATTTGATAAAGCTGCTGCCCTTTTTCTACATGTGCGCCTTCTTCAAACAAGCGCTCCGTAATAACACCATCTACCTGAGGACGCACCTGAGACTGACGAGACGGGCTTACTCGGCCCGGTAACACCATTTCATGTACTACAGGTTCTTGTTTCAGTGTAACTACCGATACTGAGGGTGCAGGCATACCTTGCTGAGCACCTTGCTGTGCTTGCTCGCCTTCATTCGAACACCCAATAACGCCGACAAGGGTTATTAATGCTGCAGTAACATAAAAAATGCGACTCATAAATTTTCTATTTCCCAATAACTTTTTGTACAGAACACGGCCTTTGCTCTGCATATCCAATTTTAAAATTAAAGCTTATTGCTTCCGGTGCACCGAATTATCTAGCGCATTTCAAAGCCTGAAACTGCGATAATTGGTTTTGAAGTGGCATAGTTAAGCGATCATTGATACGGATCTACGCTCTTATAGGTCATATTGTGCGCATTTATAGATGATAATAAAAGTCAATGAAGTTGAAATTACTGAAGTTGTCGGTCAAATACCTGAGCGTGTATACGTTATACGAATAAAGCGAAATCACAGCGCACTTAACGTTCTATTTTAACGAATAATACCCCAGCAATAACTGGTAGGCGTGAATGACGCCTTGGGCTTCCTGTTGCGTTCCTCCCTTATCAGGGTGAACCAACTGCAGGGCTTTTTTATATACTCGTTTTAGTACCGACAAAGAAACATGTTCATCTTGGGGCAGGCCCAGAAGCGCGTGGGCATCAGCAATATCTTCCTGGTCAAAGGTGTGCGCGTTTCCTGAGGCCATGCGCTGCCAAAACGCATTAAGCAGTGCATCTACACTTTCTCTGTCTGCCTTCTCAAAATTGCCCCAGTCCAAGTAGTATTCAGCTAAGGCATCAGCTTCGGTTATTGCTCCAACCTTATCTTGGCTTTTTTTATCATTGTCGCTGCGAGCACTTTCTTGGTTTAGCTTAATATTAAGAGTATGAATGTCTAGCACGCCTTCGCCCTGTTCTATCCAACTATGTTTAAGTTGGTAAAGGGCGTGAAACACAATGAAATGGGTTTTAAAGAGCATTAAAGGCTCTCGTAACGAAGCGTCATCAAAAAAGTGATATGGCGCTTTTTTCAAAATCTCAATGAGCTCATACTCGCTCACACCACGTTGAAAAAGCGGCTTTTGTGTCGATAACGTATCAACAAGTAGTTCGGCTTGAAGCACGTAAGCTTCGCTGGCATCAGGCTGATTTTGCAAAACTAATTACCTTGCTTTAAATAGGGTTCATCCAGGGCCTGCTGGTCTTTAATGTACGTTAAAGACCAACAGCCCTAGTGTACAAACATGTTAAATATTGGCCTAGTACCGATTTTATTGCTAGAAAGTAATCCAAAACACAACGTTCACTGTTAAAGTAGCTTAGTAAAAATAAAATAATAACTTTGGAGTTCACTTGAAAGCACTCATTGCCCTTACCAGTATTGTCGGTTTCCTTATGGTGGTATTACCCGGCCCACTTTATCAGTATGCCGGTGTGAGTTTAGGCACCGCATTTACTTCACTGCGATTTGGCGTGTATGTGGGCGGCGCAGCGTTGATACTCATTATTTTGCAGGTTTTGATTAACCGTAAAAACGTTAGCTGGGGAAGCACCTTTATCTGTGCCATTCTTGCCCTGGTTGCTGTGGGAATGCCGGTGAGCATGATGAGCAAAGCCAGCGCAGTTCCTCCGATCCATGACATTACTACCGATGTCACTAATCCGCCGGAGTTCGTTGCAATTGCTCCGCTACGCGAAGGTGCGCCTAACTCCATCGCTTACGAAGGCGGTGAAGTCACTAAGCAGCAACTAGAAGCTTACCCTGAAATTAAAACTCAATTGCTGCCGCAACCTGCAAATGAGGTCTTCATCGCTGCAGAAAAAGCCATAGAGGCGCTTGGATGGGAACGCGTTAATGAAGGCGCATTGCCGAACACCTTAGAAGCCACCGACACCACAGCGTGGTTTGGTTTTAAAGACGACGTAGTTATTCGTCTAACCGCTAAAAGCGACGACACACTGGTTGATATCCGCAGCAAATCACGAGTAGGGAAAAGTGATTTAGGCAAGAATGCTGAACGTATCGAAACCTTTATGGCAGAGCTTAGAAACCAACTTGGATATCACTAAAACCTGACCACCCGCTTAAAAAACAAAGCCCGTTCGCACTAAGCTAACGGGCTTTTTTGTAATTGGACCTAACTTTAGTGGGCCAACTTTAAGACAACGACTCCTGCAACAATAAGCGCTACGCCGAAATATCGTGCCAATGACGAGGGGTCGCCATAAAACATAACACCCACTAAAAATGTGCCCGCGGCGCCAATTCCTGTCCACACAGCGTACGCCGTACCAATTGGAATTTGTTTTTGCGCCATCCATAAACAAAAACCACTGGCAGCCATAAACCCAACCGCAAGTAAAATACCCATTACGCGGGTTTCCGCCTCTTGTGACATTTTTAGTCCAACAGGCCAACCAATTTCCAGAAGGCCCGCCACAATCAAATAAATCCAGCTCACCAGTCTACCCCTCTCTTCGCGCTCATCGTCAACTATCACAGATGCGTAGCGTACCGTCTTAAATCATAAAGCGTACTCGACGCGTCGTAATATTTTGCTATTTAGCGCTTTTGCCTTACAAACTCGCCAACTGAATACTTACCATACCTAATACCGCAGCATTAAGACGGTTAAACCAACGCCAGAAATTAGGGCGCTGCATATGGTGTGCAAAACGTGCGGTTAAGGTACTCAAACCTACGAACCAAACCACCGATGCACCAATAGCTCCACCCACAAACCACCATTTATTTTCTTGCCACTGACTCGCTAAGTTTCCCATCAATAATAAAGTGTCTAGGTAAAAGTGGGGGTTTAACCAAGTTACTGCCAACGCAATGAGCAATGCTTTTTTGAACGACAGTTGCTTTTTCGCCATTTCTAAAACAAGCGCGTCGTTGGCCAAAGATGATTTTATTTTGTTAAAAGCAATCCACAGTAAGAACGCAACACCAGCCCACTTGGTGATAGACACCAGCATTGGGTATTCCTGCAATAGCAAGCCAAAGCCCATCGCTCCTAAGCTTATTGAGATAGCATCGCTTAGGATAAACAGCAGGACAAATAAGGTTGTCCACTGTCGCTTCATCGATTGCTCAATCAAAAAACTGTTTTGTGCGCCTACTGCAATAATTAGGGTACCGCCCATCACGAAACCACTTGTTGCTGCCGCCAACATGATAAATGCCTCTTAGTGTAAATAAGTTCAAACGCCGTAGCTGTAACGCGGTTTAAGGTTACATGCTGAATAATTGGCTTGATTTTATACACCTTGAAAGACTAAATTAAATTAATGATATTTGTTTTGAATAAGCAAAATTAATACTTATAACCTTCTTTTCACAGGTAGTCATTAATGTTGGATTACGACGCGCTTCGATGCTTTCATGAAGTGTTACGCTACGGCGGATTTGAAAAAGGTGCACAGGCCCTAAACCTCACACAGTCGGCGGTATCGCAAAAAATAAAACGGCTAGAGCAGAGTGTCGGCGGCCCAGTGATGGTTCGCACCAAGCCGCTTCGCGCTACGCCACTGGGAAAAGAGCTGCTGGCGCATATTCAAAAAGTAAGCGTATTAGAAGAAGCGCTGAATATACAAAGTGGATTAGAAGCGTCGGCTGCACCTATAAGCGTTGCCGTGAATAACGATGTGCTTGCTACCTGGTTCTCGCAAGTAATGGCCGCGTTTAGTGATAAGCGTGCCAACCCGATTCATATTGTTAATGCGGATCAAACTCAAACTCGAGACATATTACAGCAAGGCCGTGTAATGGCTTGCATTAGCCAAACAGGTACACCCGTTACCGGTGGGCAATCTATAAGACTGGGAACCATGCGCTATCAACTTTATGCATCGCCTCGCTTCATTGAGCGATACCTGCATAAAGAAATATCCCCCCAGAGCGTGATGAGTACACCGGGTTTGCTGTACGACGAATACGATGTGACTTTGCTGACTGATTATCAACGAGAGTGTTTAAACATAGCCCCCTCTTTTACAACTTGTCATTGGTATCCATCGTCTCATGGCTTTGTCAAAATGGCGCTAGATGGCGTGGTGTGGGCTTTGCTACCCACGCTTCAAGTTGAACAAGAGGTTAACGAAGGCGATCTCGTTCCGTTATTTCCTCAAAAAGAGCTTGGTGTACCGTTATTTTGGCATTGGACAACCCTTGAATCGGCAGCGCTTGCCGACTTGACCAAAGCCGTAAAGAATATAGCGAAAGCGCAGCTTAAATGACCCTAATACACTGCGTGTGTGATACGTTGCTGGAAGGTTAATTAAGAAGACGCCAATTGAGCCGTCTTATGCTTCTCCTTAACACTGTACATCAGTTTATCTGCTTTATTTAACAGAGTGGTAAGATCTTTGCAGCGTTCATTTGTGATGTATGTGCCTACGCTTGCCGTAACAGAAATAACAACGTTATCGGTTCTAATATCCCTTTCCAGCAGACTGGCTTCTATGCGCGCAGCCAAGCGCTCAGATTGTCCTTCACTGTAACAGTGGCTTAGCACCACAAATTCATCGCCGCCAAGGCGCCCTACTGCATCTTGGTCTCGGCATCGGCTCAGCAGAATTTTAGCAATAACCTGCAGCACTTTATCGCCGCAATGGTGCCCGTAATGATCATTAATCTCTTTGAAGTTATCAACGTCGATAAATAGCAAGGTCAAATATCCTCCTTCCTTGTTGAAGTTAGTAAGCAGACTTTGTGCTATTCCTTCCCATCCACTGCGGTTTAGCACTTTACACAGGGAATCTGTAGACGCACGTTTGAATGCACTAAGCCTGTCGTCATCGAGCTTTTTTACTTTTCTCGACGTGGCAATAGCAAAAATAAACGCTTCAATAGTTATTCCCACAATAAGTCCGTAGCGGTACATAAACGCTGACACGTCTGAAAAAACCAATCGAAACATCATGGAAAACACCATGACAGCAATACCCATTAATACTAAGTTTGAACAATGTACTTTGCGGTAGGCGGCATAAACACAGCTTGATAGCGTACAGGTCATTGTTATCAGCGTGATAAGACTTAGCGTACTATTTACTCTCATCGCATCAGAAGTGGACAGAATGATCTGCACAAATGAAAGTGCCAGTGCCGAACACGCCATTCCCAGAATAAACTGGCGCTGCCATACTTTTAGCAGTGCTTTGAAATCGAGTAGTTGATCAAGAAACCTTACCGCAGCAAATACCGTGATCCCTGCGAATAACAGATGCAGTTTAAAGTTCGAGAAAAAGGCGACATGGGGAAACGCAATGTTCAGTAACCCTTCTTGAAGCAAAAAGAAAATTGCAGCACTGAGCACATAGAAACTGTAGGAGTAAAAGCCGTAGTTGCGCATACTCGTTCCCAGCATTCCTACGTACAAGGTTAACGCTAGGCAAAAGCCAATGAACAAGCTTAATGTGAAGGTATGTATTGACGCCAATGTCTGAAAATCATTTAACGTAGCGATATTTAGCCTAACAGGTCGCTGTACCTGAGAGTTAATATCCAAAAATAGACGCTTATGGGTATTATCTATTGCATAGGACTCAAATGCGCCGGTTAACTTGGGGACTTTTTGCATCTCGCTGTCATACAGCTGATTATAAGAAAGGTAGTTTCTTGGGAAATAGAGAACGTGAGTCGCGTTGACATCGCAGCTTAACGAAAGACGCTGTGCACCTTCTTTAAGTACGATAGACAGAGCACTATCGGTATCAGTATCAGAAGTACCATTTTCAGCATTAATGACGCACGCTGCATTGGCAAACGTGCCGAACGTCAGCAAAATCAACCCAAACAACAAGCGAACAAAATTACGAGACACTCCACATGCCATAGATTTGCTTCCTACTGGTACCGCAGCTAAATCCGTGTAGCAAAAATATCCCTGTACGGCTATTACACAAAGATGAGTTATGAGTATTTATATTCTGGTATAAAAACTCACACCCATTAAGCTTAGTTTAAAAATGTGAGAACGCTGAAAAATATCCTGCGGAATGACAAGAAATGTATACATTGCTTCTGAGCTAACGATTGGTCCCAATTAACGTCTTTCTATGGCTGGAATCTCAATATATGCATCGGGATCAGATTCTTTTAGGGCATTAAGTTTACGTTTTCTTGTCGCTCGCTCATCAATAGTTTCACCAAAAACCTGTACATGTAAGTCGGCAATCAGCGCCTTGCCCTGTTCATTCGTAATTATCCCTAGAAGCTCGCCAGCGTGCATAAATCCTTGTACCCGATATTTCTCAGCATCGACCTTTTTACCGTTTTTGCTGGCTGTATAAAGCGCGATAAGCTGTTCGGTACAAGCATCTAAAAAACGTACCTTCTGTTTCTCATCAATCATTATTTTATTCTTTCCTTCGGTGGCTTGTATTCAGACACCTTAGCGAGATTTTGATGTTATGGGTAGATGTAAGCTTAACTATGCGCCTAACGCCGACTAAGTTAGGCCTATCGATTACTTCAACTAAAGTTCATTGGTGAAATAGCCGTTTGATGCCTACGCTCTCATTAGTGCTAGAAAGAAACTTTCTAGGTAGTCACCGTTAAATTTATGTGAGCATCACTATGCGAGTTCAAATAGCGTTAGGCTTGGTTGCGGCCTTAGTATTTGCCCCCGTTGTTGTTGCAAAGGGAAATGCTCATCATTGGGAAACGTCACCCCATCATTTATCTGCATTGGTAGGTACCACTTACACAAAAGAGTGCGGAAACGCTTTTACACTAGGTATCGATTACGAATACCGTGTGAGCGACTTTTTAGGCGTAGGCTTTGTGGCTGAATACGCGTTTGAAGACTTAGACGCTTACACCTACCTGCTTGTTGCTGACCTGCACATTACCAATAATTTTATTGCACAAATAGGCCCCGGCGTTGAGTTCCACGGCAGCCATAAAATGGAGGTGGCCCGGTTAGGCTTTTTGTATGAGTTTGAAGTATCGGGGGTTACCATATCGCCGCAGCTTCATTACGACTATCATCGAAATCATAAAAGTGCAGTGGTTGCAGGTCTGGCAATTGGTATGTCGTTTTGATTACAGCGCAATACTGCGCGGTTTTTATCTTTTTATATAACGAAGGCTTTTAATCTAACGTTAATCTTCTAGAAAGTTCTTTTTAAGTAAGTCTGTTTAGTCTTATCTGTGTTCAATTATCAGACTGAGAGACTACGATGAAAAACTTAGCTTTAGCACTAACCGCCCTTCCCTTTATAGCTTCAGCATCCAGTGCAGTTGCATTTGAAAAAGGCGACATTCTCGTCCGAGGTGGCTTTGCCACGGTTGCACCTGATGAATCGTCTTCAAACATTAACGTGGGTGATGACTTGGGTTTTGGCCTGACCATTGATAACAACACGCAGTTGGGCCTCACCGCGGCCTATTTCATCACGGATAGGGTTAACGTAGAAGTATTAGCCGCAACGCCGTTTACACATGACGTTAATTTCGCTGTCGATAACCCATTAGGAACAGGTAACCAGCTAGGCGAAGTAACCCACCTTCCGCCCACAGTGACGGTTAACTATTACTTTAACGATCCATCAAGTGCTTTTCAGCCCTATGTGGGTGCGGGCCTAAACTATACGTTTATTTATGACGAGCAATTTACGGGAGCTAATGAAGAGGCAGGGCTTAGTGACTTATCTCTAGATAACTCGTTTGGCTTAGCCGCACAAGTGGGAATAGACTATCAGTTAAGCGAAAGATGGTTTTTGAATGCCGCAGTTCGTTGGATAGATATAGACACAGAAGCAAGCTTCAACCTAGGTGATACCCGGGGCTCTGTGAGCGCTATTGAAATAGACCCCTTTGTCTATGCTATTTCGCTAGGTTACCGGTTTTAGGTAACCGTTTAATGCGTAGGCAGTTATGAGTGGAAACCCAGTCTTGAGCTGAGAAGCCTAAAATAAACAAAAGCTAATCTACGACTTAAGTTTTTATTCATTGAGTTTATGGATAATGTACAAGACTCTGCTAACGCTAATTGTGACTTTTCAATAGTTATCGGCGTCTTGAGTGTTATGAATAACAAACTTGAGGCGTCTATGCATAATTTAGAGCCTATTTTTTTACTTGTTTTAATTGGCTTTTTTTCTATCGCGAGTCAGCTAATAGCCTATCGATTGCGCCTACCTGCGATTTTGTTCTTACTGCTTTCAGGCCTGTTTATGGGGCCAGTAAGCGGCATTTTTAACCCCGATGCGGTATTCGGCGATTTGCTGTTTCCGATTGTTTCTTTATCTGTTGCCATAATTTTATTTGAAGGTGCGTTAACCTTAAATCTTCAGGAACTTGGCAACCATAAGAAAACCGTTATGCGGTTATGCTCATCAGGAGCCATCCTTTCTTGGTTGATTGTAGCGCCTGCTGCATATTATCTAATGGGTTTAACGTGGGAATTAGCCTTTCTATTCAGTGCTATCGTGACGGTAACGGGCCCTACTGTGGTAATGCCCATGATACGCGCCGTTAGACCATCTAAGAATGTTGCTCAAATCTTAAAATGGGAAGGCATTGTTATCGACCCAATCGGTGCTATTTTGGCTGTACTGGTATTTGAATATATTGTGTCTCAGCAAAATGCGTTGAGCCACACGCTGCTTGTTTTCTTTAAAACTGTGGCGGTTGGTATTTTCTTCGGCTTGGCAAGTGGATATGTATTGTCCAAAGCAATCAAGCGAGGATACATTCCTGAATATTTGATCAATACATCTGTGTTGATTTCCGTGCTCATTAGTTTTGAAGCATCAAACTTGCTTGCGCACGAGAGTGGATTACTTGCTGTTACCGTAATGGGTATGTTTTTAGCCAACAAACGTGACATAAAAGTAGACGATATTGTAGAGTTCAAAGAGACCCTTTCCGTACTGCTTATTTCTGGGTTATTTGTCATCCTTGCCGCGCGAATCAAGCTAGAGGAATTATATGCGATTGCTCTTCCAGCAACGCTTTTACTTCTAGTGATGATTTTTATAGCAAGACCGCTCAACGTGTACTTTTCTACAAAGCGCTCGTCGTTAATATGGCAAGAGAAATGGCTGATATCTTGGATGGCACCGCGAGGCATTGTGGCTGCCGCAGTATCTGCGTTATTCGCTATTAAGCTCGACATGATTGGCTACGCAAACGCCGACATTCTTATTACTCTGGTCTTCTTTGTTATTGTGTTTACCGTTACGTTACAAAGCTTAACCTCTACGCACATAGCCAAAGCACTAGATCAAAGAGAAGAAGCTGCTAAGGGTTACCTTATCTTTGGCGGCGGTCACTTCGCGAGAATGCTGGGCAAAGAATTGATGTCGTTGGGCTACACAGTAAAGATTGCTGATACGAACTGGGAATCCATTTGCGCTGCAAGAATGGAGGGAATACCTACTTATTTTGGAAACCCAAGCTCTGCACACGCAATGAGGACAATGGATTTAACCGGCATTGGCAACGTACTGGTCATGTCTAGTTATAAACATTTAAACCCCATTGTTACTCAGCACTTCCAGTATATTTACGGTGATGAACACGTGATGGGCATTAGTCACAACGATCAAAAGGGATTTGAAGGCCATTCTTTGAGCGAACATTACCTGCAATCTTTGGGATTATTTGGAGACACAACTTACTCCAAACTGGCTAGCCAGACTTCCAAAGGCGCGGTGATAAAACGCACTGCATTAACGGCCTGCTTTACGTTTGATGACTACAAAGCCAAGTATATGAGTCAGTTTACCGCGCTTTTCTTTGTGGACTCAAAAGGCAAGCTTACTGCATTTAAGAGTAAAGAGAGTACACCTCCCGGTGAAGGTTGCCAGATTATTAGCCTAATTAGCCAGATGGGTTAAAAGAAGAGCAAAAAAAGAGGGGGAATTGCTTCCCCCTACTTCATTTCATCGTAATGAATGGTTTCCTCAGGCATGAGGTTTTCCACCAGTTGGTCGAGGTTGTCGACCACATCCTCAGGCTCTTCAAACAACGCAACGTGGAACATTGCATCACCTTCTTGTACCAAAGGTATGTTTTGTTTACCAATGATGATACCTGAGCGCGGCGCGATGACATCGTGAACGTAAGTGCCTGTAGGACTACAGACCTGCGCTAAGACATCGCCTTTTTTTACGTGATCGCCCAGTTGCTTCACATCACGCACTATCCCGCTTTCAGGTGCACGTATCCAAGAACTTTTATTCGCAATAAAAGGTTCAATTAACGGCTTTTTACGGCGTCGCTTCGCTACCATGCCAAGGCTTGCAAGCACGTTGTAAATACCCTTTATTCCTGCCCTTATTGATAGCTCGTCGAATCTTAATGCCTCACCTGCCTCGTAAAGCAAAATACGAGTACCAGACTCCGAGGCCGCCTGTCTCAATGAACCATCGCGCAAATTGGCGTTGAGTAACACCGGAACGCCAAATGCTTTGGCTAAGCTTAAGGTGTCTTCGTCAGCCAAATTCGCACGAACTTGTGGCAAATTGCTTCGGTGAATTGCGCCGGTATGCAGGTCAATACCGTAATCGCATTTGCTAACAATTTCAGTCAAAAACAAGTTAGCTAAACGCCCCGTTAATGAGCCTTTGCTAGACCCAGGAAAACTCCTGTTGAGGTCACGGCGATCTGGCATATAACGGCTTTGCGTTAACATGCCATACACATTCACCATAGGCACCGCTATCAAGGTTCCTCGAGTTAGCTTAAAGGTGTCCGACGCTAATAAACGCCGAACTATTTCAATACCGTTAAGCTCATCTCCGTGAATGGCCGCACTTATGAATATTGTCGGCCCCTGACGCTTTGCTCTTATGACTTCAACGGGAATAGACATTTCCGTGTCAGTGTAGAGCTTGGCAGAAGTAAGTGAAAGCTTAACCCTACTTCCCGCCTTTATCTCTGTATCGCCGATAAACAGTGATGGAATACGAGACATGTATTAGCCCTGCCCACGGGTTTTAGTGTTGTGCGGCTTAGCTTTAGTATTTTCGATAAATTCGATGATCATGTTTGCCACGTCTTTATTGGTAGCATTTTCGATACCTTCAAGACCTGGAGATGAGTTCACTTCCATTACCACTGGGCCATGACTTGAGCGCAATAAATCAACACCACAAACGTTAAGCCCCATTGCTTTAGCCGCTGCTACTGCAGTTGTACGCTCTACCGATGTAAGTCGAATTAGCGTTGCACTTCCGCCGCGATGAAGGTTAGAACGGAATTCACCTGGAGCGCCTTGACGCTTCATTGCCGCGACCACTTTCCCACCGACTACGAAACAGCGAATATCTGCTCCACCTGCTTCTTTAATAAATTCTTGAACCAGAATGTTCGCCTTAATACCCATAAATGCTTCAACAATACTCTCAGCAGCTTTGTTGGTATCGGCTAACACCACACCTATGCCCTGCGTACCTTCTAGAAGCTTGATTACAACAGGCGCTCCACCTACGTTCGCGATTAAGTCTTTAACGCTATCTGGGCTATGCGCGAATCCGGTTCTAGGTAGACCAATACCTTTGCGCGATAATAACTGCATTGAGCGCAATTTATCTCTAGAGCGACTAATCGCTACTGACTCGTTAACACTAAACGCCCCCATCATTTCAAACTGACGAACAACGGCCGTACCATAGAAGGTAATAGATGCGCCTATACGTGGAATAATGGCGTCGTATTTGGGTAGAGGCTGGCCTTTGAATCGAACCGAAGGCTTGTTACTGGTAATGTCCATGTAGCAATGCAATGTGTCGATAATATCAACTTCATGGCCACGCGCTTCAGCCGCTTCTTTAAGACGTTTGGTAGAGTAAAGACGTTTGTTTCTCGATAAGATAGCGATTTTCATAAATGCTCCTTTGTTTTTTTTGTAGACGATTACGCAAAAACAAAAGTCACAAACTTTTATAAAAAAAGGCGACATCTGAAATGAGTCCAACTTAATGGGGTCACTTCAGATGTCGCCTTTTCTTTATTTACTCTGAAATAGAAGGAGCTGTTTCCTTTTTCTCCGTTTGCGCGCTTACCACATTAGAGAGTAATGCCTCTGGCATGGCTGAGCTTATTCCCTTAAGCAACCTACCTAAGATATCGGCGCCCGTGATAATGCGGGGCTTTTCTCCCCACACAAGCACTAGATCCACATCAATGGTGCCATCGTGATGGGCATCTAACGATTCCTGCGCTTTTAGATGCCAAATTACATCTCCCAGCGTTAAGTTCTCGTCGCGAACAATTAACGGCCTGTGACAATAATCGTAAATATCAAATGGCTTGTCGGTATCGAACAATGCTGCGCGAAGTGCACCATCCGCGTCTAAAATAAGGTGCGGCTGGTTGTTTTCATCCGCCAATACAACCCAGTTGTGTCCGCTACGGTTAATTCTACGAAGTAATTCGTCAGAACTCTCACGCACAAAATCAGGCACTATTGGGAAGTCCACTTTTGTAGGTAATGAAATAATGGAATCAGGGTCTAGTAACTCACCTTCTTGAGACACGCGAATATCATCGATTGCCAGAAAGTTCAGTGCTCCAATACCTTCAACGTGATCAACCTCCGCTTCTTCGGCTTCAACGTGCTGTTTTAACACGCGGCGAAGATCACGGTCTCGCATGTACTCCACACCCTCTTTGCCTAACCAGCCATCGAGAATAAGTGCAGAAGGCTTGGCTACAGGATATAAAACCAGCTGATAAAACCGCAGCGCAGGCGACAAGATTGACGCCATTTTCATCGCGTTTCTTGAAAAATAGGCCTGCGGCAAGATTTCACCAAAAATCGTGATAAAGCCGGTAGAGAAAATAAACGCACTGGCGCCAACAAGTACCGAGTCAGAAAGCAGCGTTAATAATACGTTTATCCCAACATTACCCCACAGTATGGTAGTAAGCAGAAAGTTCGAATCCTGTCTTAACTTAAGGATTTTCTGCGCTGATTTATGCCCATGAGACACTTCCATCTCTAGCTGCAATCTGTTGAGCGAGAAAAAGGCCAGGTTCAACCCGGAAAACATCGCTGATTGTGAAATACAAAACAATATGCCCAACCAAATGTAGAGCTCTTGTTGAGTAAGAGAAAACTCCATAAAAACGTCCTAAACTTGTAGCGTTAAGTTAACTACATTAATAACAAAGTACCGAGACCTAGAAAGGCAACAAAGCCCACAATATCCGTCACGGTGGTGAGTATGACCGACCCCGATAACGCAGGGTCAATATTGAATTTTTCAAGTAATACAGGAACAAAAATACCTGCAATTGCGGCGGCAATGATATTAAAAAGGATCGCAAGCCCAATAACTAACCCTAGCCAAGTATTGCCAAACCAAAGCATAGCAACGGCACCAATAACAAACGCCCAAATAACGCCATTTAACCCACCTACTTTTAGCTCTTTAACAAGAAGTGCGCTTACGTTTGCTGAGTTCACCTGCTTCAGCGCTAACCCTCGGATGATTAACGTCAATGTTTGACTACCTGCAATACCTCCCATACTAGCGACAACAGGCATCAATACCGCCAAGGCAACCACTTCTTGCAAAGTAGCCTCAAATAAGCCGATAAATGCACTTGCCAGAAAAGCGGTGAGCAAGTTTATCCCCAACCATAACGCACGCCCCTGGGCACTTTTTCTAACCGATGAGAACAAATCTTCATCCTCATCCATACCCGCACCTGCCATCAGCTGGCGTTCATGCTCTTCAAACGAGAGTTCGGCTGCGGTAGTGACATCCAGCCTACCTATCAGCTTTTGATTTTCATCTACCACCGGCAGTGCACCGAATCCAGAAAGCTGCACGGTTTTCGCTGCCATTGCGCAGTCTTCGGTGTCCCTTATAGTGGTCACATCTTCCAACGCTACATCGACCAAAGGTAAATGCTCTGGCAGTCCGTGTATCTGCGATATCTCTACTGCCAAAGAAAATTGACCAGAGCGGTTCGTCAAAAACAAGAGGTCGCAGTGTTTAGGGGTTTCCCTTCTAATCAACCGAAGCGCGTCTCTTACTTTCGCGTTACTTGGCAACGATAAAAATGAGTGCGATGCCCAGTGACCAATTTCCTCTTCACTATATTCGTTAGCTTGGGTGAAATACGCTTTTTGAACTTTATCCATCGCCAAAAATGCTTGTTCCACAAGCGCTTTGGGTAAAGAGTCGGCCAACTCCAATAAGTCATCAGCCTCAATGTCAAAAAACAACGTCTGCCATAACGATGGGTCTGTTGAATTAATCAAAACCTCTCGTGGGTCGCTGCGCATTTCTATCAGTACATCTAGCTTTTTCGCGTCGGCAATGGTGTCCCATAATGACAAACGCTCATCAATGGGAAGGGATTCCAGTAAAAGCGCCAACTCTTTTTCATCAGCTTGTGCTATCACTGTGGCGCTACCAAGAAGTTCTTCATTTGCGGGCGAGTGTTGAATCACTTCTTCAACCAATGTAGGCAATATTTCAGACATGCCGCATTCCTTAATTCCAAAAACTACGGCTACTGACGAGCATTGATTCAATAAAGTCACATTTTTTTATTTTTTTGTGACTTTTCTTCATGTGCCCTCGTCTTTTTAACCAATAGTTAAACTAAAGGCTATCTAGTAGGAGACATCGCAGTCTGTACATAATGTAGTGTCACGACAGACGCATCATCCTAACGGCATATGGGGTTGAAACGTGGACTTAGATGAAGAAAAGCTCAGGCACTTACTAAATGAAGATGTAGACGGGGTTAATGAGAACCAGTCTCTGGAAAAAGTATTATCCGATGGCAAAAAGGTTGTTGCGGTTAAAGATGTGGCGAGCTTATTTGTTGGATGGGTTTGGGTAGTATTTCTAGGGTTTGGCGCCTCTCTCTACTCGGCAAAAAGGCAATACGAAAAGCACGTATCAGCCAAGAAAAAACCTTTAAGAATAAAAAGTGAAACAAATTTAGATAAGGAATATTAGCATGGACCTCAATATATGGGCGCAGTCCTTCAGTAATGCATTTAACCGGTTTTGGACCGAAGTAGCCGGCTTTTTACCTAATTTAATTGCAACCGTAATCGTTGTGCTTTTTGGCCTGTTCGTGTCGAAGGTATTAACTAAATGGGTAGCAAAGCTTCTTGAAAAATTAGGGTTTGACTCGCTCTGCGAAAAGCTGGGTATTCACCGATTAATAAATTCCATGGGATTTAAAACTCGCGGTTCTGAGTTAATTGGCAAATTGCTTCACCTGTTTTTCATTCTGATAATTTTAGTAGCAGCTGCAGAAACCTTAGGGCTCGAACGCTTCTCGGCAATCCTTGACGAATTCATTCTTTATCTGCCTAAGCTATTTGGCGCACTGCTAATTGCCTTAATCGGACTTTTCATTGCTAAGACTGGTAAGAGTCAACTTGAGACGTCTTTAGAGAACGTTGGTGTTGAATACGGCGCCGCGGCAGGACGAGTGTTGCAACTTCTTGTTCTGTTCATAACCTTCTCTCTCGTTATTGGTCAGCTAGAGTTAGAAACAGAATTGTTGAATACAATTTTTACTGTGTTAATTGCGAGTTTAGGCATTGCGCTGGCCTTGGCACTGGGACTTGGTACGCAAACAGTGGCAAATAGTATTGTGTCTGGCATATACGCCCGTGAGCAATTACTGCCAGGCGATGAAGTAGAGTTTGAAGGTTTCGTTGGCAACGTAGTGTCGGTAAGCACAGTAAACACGTTATTGGAAAGCAAAGAGGGTAAACGTCTGAGCATTCCGAACCAAGACTTACTTTCAAGCAAGTTTGTAGTCACCAAGCTTGGAGCTACAAAGCGTACAGATAATAAAACGTGAGATAAGACATGAACGATCTAGAGAACGAAGTGATTCGTCTCTCTGATCGGCTGTCGCAACTCAGTGATGACGAATTAGTGCGTATTGCAAAATTGCAGCTTCCTTATGTGACTACAGCGTATGAAACTATATTTCACCGCTATCATAAAAAGTTACTGCAGATATGCTTCCGTTATTTGAAATCAGCCGAAGAAGCAGAAGAGACGGTAAATGATACGCTTCTGATTGTATTTAATAAAATCAACCAGTTCGAAGAGCGAGCAAAATTTCGAACTTGGTTGTACAAAATTGCACACAATCAAGCATTGACTCGCTTAAGAAAAAAACAAGCAGAACATGTTGAGCTTAATGAAGCGTTACCAGAAATAGAAAAACACGAGGAGCAATCTCAGCAAGACCATACTAATGAGCAACAACAACTGAACAAACTCCTGGACTTACTCAGTCTTGAAGAGCGTTCCATTGTTGTTTTTCGCATGACGGGAAATCTAGAGTTCTCCGAAATATCACAAATACTTGATGTAAAACTCAGTGCAGTGAAAATGCGGTATAAACGAGCCCTAGAAAAAATGGCAGTGTCTGCCAAGAAAAGTCACGTTAGCGAATAAAGTTTTCGGAGTATCAGGTTTATCTTTGCTGCCCTTCCAGCAAGATACAATCCCTTTATAGGGATGATCTGATACTCCCTTTTGGAGACAGACAATGACAAAACTTACTATAAATAAGTCTTGGGCTTTCATGGCGGTACTTTTGGTTGTAACTGCATTGGCGTTACATGCCTATCTGACCGAACGCAGCTCAACAGGGCTTCCCAATATTAACCCTGCTCCCGAAGTGACCTTGCGGTCGATGCCAAATTTTACTTCTATTCAAGATGTTAAAGAGAAAAAAGAACGTTTTTTTAATACGTTATATCCGCTTATTGAAGAGGAAAATCGCCATTTATTAAAAAAGCGTGCCGCGATAATAAAACTGCGCGAACAAGAGGTGTTAACCTCCCATCAATCGAAATGGCTTAATAAAATAATGTCACATTATGCCATTGACGAAACCCTGCCATTAGAGAATAAGTACGAGATTCTATTGCGCCGAGTAGACTATATTCCCCCTTCGCTTGTGTTAACCCAAGCGGCGATTGAGTCGGGCTGGGGAAGCTCTCGTTTTACACGCAAAGCGAATAACCTATTTGGACAGTGGTGTTTTGAAAAAGGATGTGGTGTGGTGCCGTCATCGCGAGATAAGGGCAAACAACACGAGTTGGCTAGCTTCAAATCTGTTAATGGTTCGATACGCGCTTACCTAAAGAACCTCAACACTCACTTTGCCTACATAGAGCTAAGAGAAACCCGGGCATATCTGAGAGAAGCTGATATTCCCCTAACGGGGCTCGCGCTCGCTAAAACCTTAACCCGTTACTCAGAGGAAGGCGATGCGTACGTTGACAAGGTATCAGCCTTCATAAAATTCAATAAACTATCCCGTTTTAATACCAGTTTTGAACAAAGTCTTGTAGCCTCAAACAATGAATAATTTTATTCCGCTGAGCTTGGTACAAAACTATAACGTTGAGGAGACTCGATGAACGATTTCATTGCTTTTGTAAACCGACCTGTCTTCGAGTTTATGTCTCGTGAATTCACGGTTGGCATGCTGATCCTAATCCCGTTAATGCTAATCGTGGCGGTATGGCTACTTAAATTCATTTCTAAAATTATTCCACGCTTGCTTATCAAAAATGGAGTAACACCCGACGCGGTGCACTTAATTAATCGCGTTGTGCAGATATTGGTGCTGGTCATGTTAGTGATAACCACCCTCGATATCTTGAATGTCCCGTTAACTGCTTTCGCCTTTGTATCAGGTGCAGTAGCGATTGGTGTTGGTTTTGGTGCGCAAAATATAATAAACAACTTTATAAGTGGCTGGATCTTGATGTGGGAGCGGCCAATTCGCATTGGAGACACATTAGAAGTAGATGATACCCGAGGCCGAGTAGAAGCCATTAATACCCGCTCAACGCGTATTCGCCGTGTAGATGGGGTGCATATGCTAGTCCCTAACAGCAAGCTGCTGGAAAATACAGTCATTAACTGGAATCTGGTGAATACTGAAACGCGAACCTCGGTAAAGGTAGGGGTTGCGTACGGCTCTTCAGTAAGAGAAGTGGAACAACTCATCTACAGTGCCGTAGGCAAGCTTGACGGTGTTCTAAAAACCCCGGCGCCCGCGGTAATGTTTGACGACTTTGGCGACAATGCCCTTAATTTTGAGGTGTACTATTGGCTAAATGCGAGCTCAGAGATGGAGCGGCGTAAGTCTCGTAGTGACCTTCGCTTTCTTATCTGTGAAGCCTTCGAAAAAGCGGGAATTGTGGTCGCCTTTCCGCAACGAGATGTTCATATTGATGGGGAGCTAGTACTGACTAAAACAGAACAGAATTGGCGTCCTTAATGCTGACACAAGATTTCTGCTAGCTGAACAGCTGCGACGCATCAGTGCATGCATCGCAGCCACGCCTTCGTTTTATTCGATTTCACCGATGATTGGTGCGTTTAATTTTATTCTCTGGCTGTTGCGGATAAACTTACTTCCCTGTTCAATCAATTGCTGGCCTTCCTTAATACGCTCAAATGCTTCCACTTGACGATCTTTGGATTTTTCAATCAACGAATTACCCTTTCTAACTTCATTGATGGCATCTTCCCACCGCTCTCCTATTGAAGAGAGTGTGGTCGCTTCAAACGCAACTTCTTTTGGACTAGTGGAAGCGCCTAGCTGTAGTACAGCCAACTGGTAAGCTTGCTTTGCCGCGATGATTTTCTCGGTTCCGGATTGAATAGATCCTTCACCCTCTCTAAGCATGGCACGCGCCTTCTCTAAATCTTTTTCACCTCTTGTTAATAATTTTTCCCCTCTCTCAGAAAGCTTTTTACCTTCTTCCCACATTCTATCTGGGTCATTTGTATAGTTTTCCATGCTAGGTGTTGAAGTACACCCCAATAGGATTACTACACTTGCAAAAACTAAAACCAAATATTTCATTTAATTCTCCTTACTACTAATCGATTCTAACTTAATTAATCTATTAGCTTTCGCTTTTAAACACGTTGTACTTAGAGTTGGACATCAAGATACCCACCGTCATTCCTATTGCAAATGCAGCACAAATCACAGCCGCAACCGGAACAGATAAACCGTTAAAACTTGACGCTATATAAGTATCTTGTTTACTTAAAAGAACACTTGCCGCAAACAAAAAAAGCAGTAAAAGCGATACCGTAGTTGCAATTACTCTCATTCTTTACCTCGTTTTTCTGGGTCTTGTCGTAATAGATGCGCCCCCGCGATCAAAAGTCACAAAACACGAAAAAATAAAATTAAAATTTTTTATCAAAAGTTGTGACTTCGACGTAGTAAAAATCGTCAGTAAGGGAAAGAAGAGGAGATTATATGAAAACTAAAGTCGCAATTTATTTGTCATTAGTTGCTTTACTAGGCGCTATACTTTTTCAAAATATTGATACAATCAGTCTTCAAATTTTGCTTTTTGAGTTTCAGATTCCGCTGGTTTTGTTAATGGTCGTTATGTTCGCGCTAGGAGCGTTAACCTACGGTTTGCTAGATTATTTTAGCGTTAAAAAGAAGAGGTAATGCGTCACTGACGCATTACCAATTCATGCTAATAACGAGTTGCGGGGTCTGAACTAAACCACCTGCCCTGCTGCCCAACCACTGCTCCACGCCCACTGGAAGTTAAAGCCACCGAGCCAACCAGTAACGTCAACCACTTCGCCAATGAAGTACAGGCCTTCGACATTTTTCGCCATCATGGTTTTTGATGATAGGTCATTGGTATCTACACCGCCTATAGTAACCTCGGCGGTGCGATATCCTTCTGTGCCGTTTGGCTTTATTTGCCAATTCTCTAGGGTGTCAGCAATGGCGTCGCACTCGCCGTGAGTCAGCTGTTTCACCGGCACGTTGCGCCAACTATGATACTCAATAAGGCTCTGTACCATACGCTTTGGAAATACTTTATTTAAACAGGTAGCAAGCAATGCGTCTGGCGTCTCTGTGCGTGCAGTCTGTAGAAGCGCCGTAGCATCGTCGTTAGGTAGCATGTTGATACTTAAGCTGTCACCCGCTTCCCAATAGCTGGAAATTTGGAGCATGGCAGGGCCGCTTAACCCTCGGTGGGTAAACAACATTGCCTCTTTAAACGTAGTGTCGTTGCAGCTGGCATATACATCAACTGCGATACCGCTAAGCTCTGCCAGTGTGTCTTTATCTTTATCGTGCAAGGTAAAAGGAACAAGTGCTGCACGAGTAGGTAAAACGTTAAGACCAAATTGCTGCGCTATTTTATAGCCAAATGGCGTGGCTCCTAGCTTGGGCATGCTTAAACCGCCGGTAGCAATTACAAGGGATTCACACTCATACTCACCATTCGAGGTTGTAAGTGAGTACCCACTTTCATTCTTTTCAACACTTAGAATCTCGCAACGAGTAGTAATCGTCACATCCGCTTTGTTGCACTCATTAAGCAGTAAATCGACGATCTCTTTGGCGCTATCATCACAAAACAATTGGCCTAAGGTTTTTTCATGGTAGGCAATGCCATACTCGGCAACCAAGCCAATAAAGTCCCATTGAGTATAGCGACTTAGTGCCGACTTACAAAAGTGAGGGTTTTGCGAAAGAAAGTTTTCAGGGCCTGCATACATGTTAGTGAAGTTACAGCGGCCACCTCCTGACATCAGGATTTTTCGGCCCACTTTTTTAGCGTGATCGAGCACTTCTACGCTGCGTCCGCGCGCGCCGGCCTGCGCCGCACAAAAAAGCCCTGCAGCTCCTGCACCTATAACAATTACATCGCGCTTGATCACAATTAACCTCTAGGAAAAACGGCCAATGGATGTGTGGTTATTAACTGTACGAAGGCGCGAGTACCGGGCTTTATAGCATTTTCGTGGCTTACTCGTACTTTAAGCTCGTCGCCGCAATCTAAGACAACCGCGTAAAGCCGACTTTCGCCTTCGTAGCGTACCCATTCAACCGTACAGTTAGTTTCACTTAGTGCAGCATCTAAGCTTAAATCGTCAGGGCGTACCAACAAGTCTACGTTGCCGCTTGCACCTTGAAGCGGTGTGCCCGGCACATTACCAATATCGGTAACCACTGTTTTGTCTGTATTTGCTGCGCTGCTATCGAACGTCGCACTTAAGAAGCTCGCTTCGCCCATAAAACGCGCCACAAAACGGCTGGCAGGAGAAGAGTAACAGGCTTCAGGTGTGTCTAATTGCTCAAGCACACCTTTATTAAGTATACCCACTCTATCGCCAACGCTTAGCGCCTCTTCTTGATCGTGCGTTACCCAAATAGCAGGTACGCCTGCTTTTTTTAAGGCATCGCGAATTTCCCAGCGCAAGCTGTCTTTTAGCGCAGCATCAAGGTTTGAAAGGGGTTCGTCTAGCAATACAAAGGAAGGTTCGTGAGCTAGCGTTCTTGCTAGCGCAACGCGCTGCTTTTGACCGCCAGAAAGACGTGCAGGTTTTGCATCGCGGAAGTTATCTAGGCCTAATAATTGAAGCCAATGATCGGCCAGCTTAGTGTCTTTTAAACGAAAGCAAACGTTCTGCTGAACGGTAAGATGAGGAAACAACGCAAAGTCTTGAAACACCATACCCACGTTACGCTTTTCAGGCGGAACATGTTTGTTTGCTGTACTTTCCCATTCACCTAGGCTCATAGCACCTTCTGAAATAGGAATAAGCCCAGCCAACGCTTGCAAAATGGTGGTTTTACCGCAGCCGGTTGGCCCCACCAGCATCAGGATTTCGTCTTGTCCAAGCTCAAGATTTAACTTGTCGACAACGCGGGTAGACCCATAATTCACAGACAAATTATTTACACTAAGCATTACGAACGATCATCCTCGGTAACGGTAAACTGGGCTTTTCTTTCGCCCGACAGCATGAGAATTAACCCCACACCTGATAATAAAACAAGTAAAAGCCCTGGCACGGCTGCGCGGCCAAAGTAACCCGCTTCGTAAACTCGCCACATATAGGTAGCTAAGGTTTCAAATCCTGTAGGTCCTAACATAAGCGTTGCAGGTAGTTCGCGCATGGCTTCTAAGAACACAAGCGCTGCACCCGCAATCATACCACGAAGGGTTAACGGCAGCGTAATTCGCATAAATGCCTCACGCGGGCTAGCGCCCAGCACGCGAGCAGCTTTTACCAGACCTGAATCAATATTCTCAGCTGTACTTCTTACACTTCCCACAGCAAGTGGGATAAAGCGCAGTACATAAGCCATCACAAGCAGACTTAACGTTTGATAGAGCGCAGGTAAATATTTAAGCCCTACGTATACCAGCGCCGTTCCCATAACGATACCAGGTACACCAAAACCAAAATAAGTAATACGCTCCATAACGCGCCCTGCCTTACCCGCAATAGCGGCATGGGCAACTGGAATAGCCAGCAATACGGCAACCACCGCGGCAATAAAAGACGCGTGAGCAGAGTTCCATGCGTAGCTTAACTCGAACCCCCCAGTGCCTTCACGTATTAACCAAAGGGTAAAAATGGCTAACGGAAGCACTATAGCTAACAGCACTATCGGCATAGTAGCGAGCAACATAAGGTTGCGCTGCCATCGTCCAGGAAAGAGTGATAAATGCCTGCCGGGACGCTCTGAGGCGCCGCTGATGCGGCTTTCAATAAATAGAATTAGCCCGACAATAACCATAAGCTGTAAGCTCAGCATCGCCGCCTGACTCAAGCCAAAGGCATTGTATTCAACAAAAATAACGCGGGTGAAAGTGTCAAAGCCCATAATGGCCGGCGTGCCAAAGTCAGATAGTGCATAAAGCGCAGCAAGTAAAGCGCCTGCCGCTACGCTATTTACCACGCGCGGTAGCACAACACGCCATAGGCTAGCGCCTAACGAGAGCCCTAACGTGCGAGCCGCATTCACCAAGCTTGCATCTAAGCTTAACAGGCTAGAACGGGTGGTCATCATCACAAAGGGGTAAGTGTAAAAACTCATCACTAACGCAGAGCCCCACAAGCCGCTGATGGGCGGCGTGGTAATACCTAAAATATTTTCTATTTCACCGCCTCTGCCAAATGAGAAGTACATAGCAAACGCGCCGATATAACTAGGTAGTGCCAGTGGCGCGGCAAGTAAAATTAACCAAAAGCGCTTAAACGGCATTTGCACATAGGCAGTGAGAAAGGCAAGCGGCACACCAATTAGCACCGAACCAATAATGGTAAGTACCACCAGTGAAACCGTGTTACCTAGAACACGAAGATTATGGGTATCGAAAAGTTGCGCACTGTCTTGGGCTAAAGAAAATAAAACGCCGACGGGCAATAAAGCCATCAGCGCAATAAGCAGTGCCAGTGGATACGACTTTGGCCAGTTTGTCACAGTACGCCAACTTCCCTCATAAGGTTAAGTGTGGGGCGTAAATCAGCCAGCTTACGAAGGTCCATTTCAGGCGGCGAAAGCGTGCTCAAACTTGCTAAGCCTTGCGGCTGGTCGACGCCCTGAACAAGCGGTATTTCGTAGGCTTCACGAGCAAGATACGACTGCACTTCCTGCGACAGTAAGTAACGAATAAAGTTAACCGGTAAGTCGCCTTCGCTTAATGCCACAATACCAGACGCATTCACTAAGCAACCGGCATCGCCTTTAGTGTAAGCTAGCGCTACATTCGCATCGGGCTTGCCTGACTTAAGGCGCAGTGTGTAATAGTGATTAGCAAAACCAATATCCACTTCGCCACGCTCAACGCCCATTACCACGCCAAGTTCGCCCGCATACTTTTTAGAATGCTTATTGATGCCTTTAAGCCACGACTTTGTCGCTTTATCACCCTCTAAAATACGCATAGCAGTAACAAAAGATTGGAACGACGAATAAGCGGGTGCCCAACCTATTTTTAGGTCGCTATCAGCAAGCGCCATTACGCTTTCGGGTATCTGCTCTGGCTTAACGCGCTCGGTGTTGTACGGCAGCGTGCGTACTCGGCCCGTTACCGGTGACCAGCTGGGATATTGAAAATCTTCACGAAGCTGTGCCGTTAAATCGTTAGGCAATGGCTTGGCGGCACCGATGTCCGTCACCACACCAATTGAGCCAGTATCTACTGCCCAAAAAAGGTCTGCGCGTTTAACGCCCGCTTTGGTTTCAGCCACAATCGTGTTCGCCAATGCTGCTGAGCCACCACGTCTTACCTTTAAATTTAACTTCGGGTTGCGCTTTTCAATGGCTTTAAGAACATTCTCGTACAAGCCGCCTTCACCGCGCCCCAAGTACAAGGCGAGATCACCTTCTAATTTAGGCAGGGATTCTACTGACACACTACCGGTTTGTGTCATAGCGTTTGCAAAGCCTAGCGGCAAGCCAGATAAAGCACCGGCTGCAGCTAAGCCTTGTAAGAATGTTCTACGTTGCATACACCTTCCTTAAAATACGTCTTTACGACTTTGTTCTACTTCAACCAAAAGTGCGCGAGCGCGGTCAAGTTTGGCCTGCATAGACTCTACGACCTTACGAACTGAATCAACGCCAGTGTCTTTTGAGATAGCTTGTGGAAGCGTTACGTTAAAGTCTTTCTCCAAGTCTTCAACCAAAGCTGCGTTTTTCGCAATCAAGTCACCTTCCACACCTTCAAATCGTTGAAGGTAAGTATCGTGAACGAGTGTAGTTGCTACTTCGTGAAGCTGTTCCGCGTACTTAGCAACAACACGATCAAGACGTGTTTTAATATCGTCGATAACTTCAGGGCCTGTGGTAGGTTCTTTTTCGGTGGTTTGAACCTTGTTCACTAAGCCTTTCTTTTGATACTGGGACGCAAGTTTAACTGCGCCTAACGCCTGCCACAAGGCATGATTTAGCTTCTCTTGCTCTACGCGCACGTCTGCAACAGGCTTGCCTTCATCAATGGCGACTTTCACACCATAAATACCTTGCCAAATAGAGGCGTAAATAGGCACATACTGGGTTTCAATAGCAGAGTGAAAATCCACCTCTTCCCAATACTCAATCAGTGCATCGGTCTTAAGCGATTTATCTTTTGCTTCATACGCATCAACAACACTGCCAAACTTGCTTTCTAACCAATGTACCTCTTCCGTATATTCGCCGATGTGCGCGTGAAGATTGTTCACGTGATCGCCAATGGCACCGTTAGCAAGCGCCTGAGAAGATAGCATCGAGAAAGTGACCGCAGAAGCCAGTACCAGAGCACTCATTTTTTTCAGTGTTGTTGTCATAATTATTCCTAAAACGTTTGTCTTTTCACGCAAATGATACTTATTATCATTAAGCAAGTAAAGGTAACTGAACGAGCCCACATGCTAAGTAACGTAGTGTGTTAGCCCTTATTTTTTCTGCACTTTCGACACAGAATACTACATGTTAGTTCATTAACCTTCACTGAACGTACTGATATTCAACGCTATTTACAGAGCACCAGATCATACATAGGTTACATTTTAATGAAAATGGCGACCAAGTATACGCTTAAGTCAATTGACCTATTCACAAACATCTAAACGAAAAAAGCCCGCAACCTTAGTTGCGGGCTCTTGATATTATTAACGCCGTAGTATCGGTCTTACAGGCTATCTAGCATGGTTTGCGCATCGCTAACGTCGAAACGACCTGGGTCTTCAACGTTTAGCTTTTTCACTTCGCCATCTTCCACAAGCATGGAATAACGTAACGAACGCAAGCCGCCGAAATTGCCCGTGCTCATGTCTAAGCCAATTTGCTTGGTAAAGAAACCATTGCCGTCTGCCAGCATTATGATCTCTTCAGCGTTGCTCGCTTTGCCCCATGCATCCATAACAAATGCATCGTTCACGCTTAAGCAAATAATACTATCAATACCTTTGGCTTTAAGCTTATCAGCAAGCGCTACATAGCCCGGTAAATGGGCTTGAGAACAGGTCGGTGTAAATGCACCGGGTACCGCAAACAATACAACGCGTTTATCCGAAAACAGTTCGTTCGTTCCTGGGTTGGTTATTTCGCCGTTTTCTAAAAGGCTAAAATCTACTTCAGGCAAAGTGCCCCCAACTTGTATCATGCTACTCTCCTAGATTTTTTTGACACAAATACACATCAAATCTGTGCTTTTTGCTTTCAATAGCCATTGATGCTTTTATTCCTGCCAGCACGTCTGCACTGTTTGGGCGTTTCACCACTACCCGGTGCGTGGCTAGCTCTAGTGCTGGCGGTAACAGCGCATCTGCGTCTGGGTCATGACCAAGCAGTTGCTGAAACAGCCGCATTTCCTTTTTCACCAAGGCTGACTTCTTTTTGTGTGGGAACATGGGGTCTAAGTAAATAGCGTTCACATTCTCACCAGTGAAGTATTGCATTACCTCAGCACTATTTCCATGTTGAAGCGACATTTTAGCTGCAAGTTCCGGAAAACTAAGCGCTAATCTGCGAATACCATCTTCAAGCAAGGCGGCAACCACGGGCGATCGCTCTATCATAGTGACCTTGCAGCCAACGCTTACCAATACAAAGGCATCACGACCTAGCCCAGGCGTTGCATCCACTACGTGCCATGCTTCATTGCCTTTAAGACCAATGGCCTTAACAATGGGCTCTTTGCGCCCACCGCCGTGCTGCTTGCGATACAAACTAGCCGGCGAAGCAAAATCAACCTCTACCGGATTCACTTTTTTCTCACCTGCGTCGGCAAGTCCAAGCACGCCGTTTTGTACCTGCAAATACAGGCCTTCGCTATGCTTTTCACTACTGCTAACAACAGGAAAACCCCACTTTTCGCTGATTGCACTAATTAATGCAGCGTCATCCCTATTGGCGTCATCACAAATAATTAAAGGCACATGATTAAGCATGACCGTACTGTTCCTTATGCCCTATCCATCTATTAATGATGGCTTGAGCGTGAGAGGGGTATTTGTCCCAAAGGGTATAGGCAATTTCCTGAACCTTAGGGATAAGAGCGGCGTCGCGTACTAGGTCTGCTATTTTAAGCTCGGCCATTCCCGTTTGCTTAGTACCCATAAATTCACCCGGGCCACGAATTTCCAAATCGCGCTGGGCAATATAAAAACCGTCGTTAGATTCGCGCAATACGCCAAGGCGCTGAGTAGCGGTTTTCGATAGTGGGCTCTGGTACATAAGTACACACTGACTTTCTACTGCACCACGCCCCACTCGGCCTCTAAGCTGGTGAAGCTGCGCTAAACCCAATCGTTCAGGGTTTTCAATGATCATGATGCTGGCATTAGGTACGTCTACGCCTACTTCAATAACGGTAGTCGCTACCAATAAATCCAGCTTTCCGTCTTTAAAGTCGGCCATAACCTGCGCTTTTTCAGCAGGCTTTAAACGCCCGTGTACCAAACCAACGTGTAAGTCTGGCAGCGCGGTACGAAGGGTAACCGCAGCGTCTTCTGCTGCCTGACACTCCAACACTTCCGATTCATCAATAAGCGTACACACCCAATAGGCTTGGCGGCCGTTTTCTTTACAGGCCTGACGTACGCGCTCAATTACATCGGCGCGGCGTGTATCGGGTAATACCACGGTTTGCACCGGTGTTCTGCCTGGTGGCAACTCATCAATAACCGAGGTGTCTAAATCGGCATAGGCTGTCATGGCCAACGTTCTTGGAATAGGCGTTGCCGTCATAATTAGCTGATGAGGGTAGCGACCTTGCTGTTCGCCTTTATCGCGCAGGGCCAAACGCTGATGTACACCAAAGCGGTGTTGTTCATCCACAATAACCAGCGCTAGCTGCTGGTAGTTCACGCTTTCCTGGAAGATGGCGTGAGTACCCACCAGCATTTGAATATCGCCAGCTTCTAAGCGGGCTAATACTTCATTGCGGGCTTTGCCTTTCAGCTTGCCGGCAAGCCAGCCTACTTCAATACCTAAAGGTTCTAGCCAGCCACGAAAGTTATTGGCATGCTGTTCAGCCAACAGCTCAGTAGGTGCCATTAATGCTACCTGATGCCCTGCACCAATGGCTGATAACGCTGCCAGTGCGGCAACCAAGGTTTTACCTGAGCCAACGTCTCCTTGAACCAAGCGCATCATGGGTCGCGCATGCTGCATATCTTTTTGAATGTCTTGTACCACGCGAGCCTGAGCACCCGTTGGTGAAAATGGTAATTGGGCAAGCATTTTATCGATAAGCGGCTGATTCACCTTAATGGGAATGCCAGGCTGCGCATCTGATAGCTTTCGCACTTTAAGCACACTAAGGTGATGAGACAGCAGCTCTTCCAGAATTAACCGATACTGGGCAGGGTGCAACCCCTCTTCCATTTCGTGAACGTCGACATCAGGCGGCGGCCTGTGTACCAGATGAAGGGCCTCGTTCAGGCTTATTTGATTATCGTAAATACCGTCGGGCAGCAAATCGGCCAGCGCCCCTTTATCCAAAAGCTTTAAAGCTTGGTCAGTCAAATTACGAAGGGTTAGCTGTTTTACACCGTCGGTAGTGGGATAAACCGGGGTTAGTGATTCTTCTGATGGTGGCGCGTCTTCATCCACAAGCTTAAACTCTGGGTGCATCATCTCAATGCCCCACTTGCCAGTACGCACTTCTCCAAAACAGCGCACCGTGTTGCCTGGTGTCATGATTGAACGCTGCACCGCACCAAAGTGGAAAAAGCGTAAGGTTATGGTACCAGTACCGTCGCTAAGCTTGACCACCAGCATGCGCTTCTTGCCATATTGAATGTCGGCGCTCATTACCTGGCCCTGCACGCTTACATGAGTAAACGGGCGGCACTCTGCCACGCTATAAATACGGGTTCTGTCTTCGTAGCGGTGAGGAAGATGAAACAGAATATCTTGAAGGGTAAACAAACCTATTTTGTTAAGCTTTTCTGCCACCTTTGCGCCTACGCCTTTAAGCGCAGTAATGGGTGTAGTGGCCAGTGCTTGCATCAAGCGATATCCTTCTTTTGGAACATTAACTATTTAACCTTTGAATTGGCACAAGCTGGTGTTATTCAACATGTTATAGGAAAAGAAGTGTAAAGGATTGTTGAGGGGTTGGCGAGTACGCTTTAGGCCAGTTTTTTACGCTGGCCCCTATACAAGTACGAGCAAAACTAAAAGTGCTACCAATAGGTTAGGCCCTAGTCGGCCTCTAGCGCGTTTGCTTCTGCTTTTGTGATCTGCATTTCTTTCCACCAGCTATCGTCGGCATCCACTTCACCAATGGCGTTAATAGCAGGCAAAGGCAAACCTTTGCGTTGGCAAAGTTTATACAAACGCGGGTAACCATTTTGAAAGGCCAATGCTTGGCACTCTTCTTCTGGTAACTGCTGGGTGTTATACATACCTGCAATAGTACGTTGGCGCTGGGCTTCGTAAAGTACTAGCGCTGCGGCTACCGATACGTTCAACGACTGCACCATGCCCATCATAGGAATAACAATGTCGTGATCGGCAACGGCTTTCGCCTCATCAGAGGCACCGTATTTCTCTTGACCAAACAAAATAGCCGTAGGCTTGGTGTAATCAATATCACGAAAATCGACAGCGGTATCAGATAAGTGGGTTACCAGTACCTGCATGCCTTGGCCTTTTAGTTCAGCCATCGCGTCGTTGATATTATCGTGATTGGTTTGACGCACCCATTGTTGGCTGCCCATAGCGGTGCCGCGACGAAACTGGTATTTCTTTTCCCACACGGTGTGAACGCGATGAATACCCACTGCATCACAGGTTCTCACTACTGCAGATACGTTATGCGGCTTGTGTACATTTTCAAGGCAAACCGTAAGATCTGTTTGCCTTCTTTCCAGCACTTGTCTTATGCGCTGGTAACGCTCAGGTGACATGGCTTACTCCGGCAGTTCCATTACACCATCAATTTCAATTTGTGCACCTTTAGGCAATGCCGACACCTGAACGGCTGCGCGTGCTGGGTAAGGCTTGGTGAAGTAACGGCTCATAATTTCATTAACCGTTGCAAAGTGACCTAGGTCGATAAGGAAGATGTTCACCTTCACTAAGTCATTTGTAGTGCCGCCCGCAGCGTCACACACCGCTTTAATGTTCTCAAAAACTTGTACAGCTTGCGCTTCAAAGTCGTCAGAAACCATTTCCATAGTTTCAGCAACAAGAGGAATTTGACCTGAAAGATAAACGGTAGTGCCTGCTTTAACCGCTTGGCTGTAAGTACCAATAGCAGCAGGTGCCTTATCGGTCTGAATAATAGACTTAGACATAGTAGTTCCTAAATAATGTAATAATTAGTGTCGTGATTGACTATGACGAGACACTCTTTGAACTTCCGGCATAGTACGTATTTTCTTCATTACGCGAGCCAAGTGCACACGGTTGTGCGTGGTAAGTTCAAGGTCAATAAAGTAGATATTACTCTCTTTCTCTTCAGTTTGCAGACCAATGATATTGGAATCGCACCCTGAAATGGTGTTCGTTAAAGTTGCCAGTGTGCCCTGATGGTTAAACAACTCTATACGCAATGACGCTTTAAATTCGCCTTGCGGGTTGTCGTCCCACTGCATGGGCAATACGCGTTGAGGTTCTTCTCGCGTAAGCTTGCGAATATTGTTACACCCAATTTGGTGAATAGTCATGCCGCGGCCTGGGCTTAAAACCGCTACAATTTCATCGTCTGGAATAGGATGGCAACAACGAGAATAGTGAACAAGCAGGCCTTCTGTGCCGCGAATAGCCACATTACCTTTCTTGTCTGATAAGTCTGTTGTGCTTTCACCCAATAAACGGCGCGCTACAATTGCGCTTAGCTCGTTACCAAGCCCGATATCTACTAGCAAATCGTCAAAATTAGCATGCTTAGTTTCGGCCACCACACGTTCGATATCTTCGTTTGGAATATCGTCTAATTTCACGCTGCCTAACGCATGGCGAAGTAGACGGTTACCCATGTTGACCGCTTCTTGAGAGTGCTGTTTACGCAGATACTGACGAATACGGGTTCGCGCGCGAGCGCTCACAACAAAGTTTAGCCAGTTCGCATTAGGCTTCGCTTTCGGCGAGGTAATAATTTCCACGGTTTGACCGTTTTCAAGCGGCTTGCTTAAGCTAAAGTTTCTGCGCTCTACGCGCACACCTACGCAGGTATTACCCACATCGGAATGCACGGCATAAGCGAAGTCAACGGCGGTTGCGCCCATTGGCAACTCGATAATACGTCCGTCTGGTGTAAATACGTAAATTTCATCAGGGAACAGGTCGGTTTTTACCGATTCGATGAATTCAAAGGATGAGCTGGCCGATTGCTGAAGCTCAAGCAGGCTTTGCATCCACTTGCGCGCTCGAAGCTGTGCAGTGGTGCCATTATCGCCAGGCTCTTTGTAAAGCCAGTGCGCCGCCACTCCTTTGTCTGCCATTTGGTCCATTTCCTGGGTTCGAATTTGAATTTCCACAGGAATGCCGTGCGGGCCAATTAATGACGTATGCAACGACTGATAGCCGTTGGTTCGAGGGATAGCGATATAATCTTTAAAACGGTTTTCAATAGGCTTGTACAGCCCATGCATAGCACCGAGGGCGCGATAACAGTTATCTACCGATTGAACAACGATGCGAAACGCATAAATATCCATTACCTCATTGAACATAAGTTCTTTGTTTTTCATTTTGCGGTAAATGGAATACAAGTGTTTTTCGCGACCCAATACATTCGACTCAATTTGGTAGGCGTCTAAACGAGTGTTCAGCTCTTCGCGAATGTTTTCGATAATCTCTTTACGATTACCGCGGGCCTGGCGCACAGCAGACTTTAGTGCGCGATGGCGCATAGGATACATGGCCTGAAAACCTAAATCTTCAAGCTCATTTTTAATGTCGTGAATACCCAAGCGGTGGGCGATTGGCGCGTAGATCTCTAGCGTTTCTAGCGCAATGCGGCGGCGCTTGTCTGGTCGTAATGACCCGAGCGTGCGCATGTTGTGCGTGCGATCAGCAAGCTTGATAAGAATAACCCTGATGTCTTGCACCATGGCCATCATCATTTTACGGAAGTTCTCCGCCTGCGCTTCCTGTTTAGTGCTAAACGCGAGTTTATCTAGCTTACTAACACCTTCTACCAGTTCAGCAACGGTATCGCCAAAAGCTTCGGCTAAGTCTTCTTTGCTGTAATGGGTATCTTCAATAACGTCGTGAAGGAGTGCCGCCATGATCGTTTCGTGATCAAGGTGCATGTCAGCCAAAATACCGGCAACTGCAACTGGGTGAGTAATGTACGGATCGCCGCTTGAACGCATTTGTCCGTCATGCGCTTCTTGCGCAAGCACAAAAGATTCTTGTACCAACTGAACGCGGTCGGCTGGTAAGTACTCTAAAACTTTCTGCTTTAAACCTTCAAACAAATACACAGTGAAGCGTGACCCTTATCTAACGTTACAACCCTAAGAATACGTTTAATTGTGCAAGAAGCCAATACGCCAAAAGTAAAGCGCCAGTGCTTTTTTCAAAGCACTGGCGCTAAAATACCGATAAAACCGTTAAAAAGAGGTTTTATTGATCAGATAGGATGTTTGCTACTGATGCAAATTCAGCATGTTCTTGCTGCTCTTGAGCTTGAAGTTCTGCTTGTTCAAGCGTAGCAGCCGTTACCAAACCTTCTTCAATTTCACGAAGTGCTGTAACAGTTGGCTTATCGTTTTGAACGTCAACCATAGGATCTTTGCCTTCAGTGGCAATTTGACGTGCACGGCGTGCAGCAACAAGCACTAGGTCAAAGCGGTTACCAATTTTATCTACGGCATCTTCTACAGTTACGCGAGCCATGTATTTCTCCGAAAATTAGGTTGAGCAAGTTATTCAAAAAACGGCCGCGTAGTATACACAGATACGTGGCGCGATCCTAGCGTTTTGTTTGAATTTGAAGCAGTCAGATCATGCAATTTATGCAGCGATCGTTCGATGCTAAAACAAAACACGTGTTGTTAAGTTAAGCTTACGCGCTACCGAGCAGTTCGTCCAATAGCACTTGATGGCGCATTTGTTGTTTTCCCGTGCGAAGTCGCTGTGCTGTAACGATGGCTTCCAAATCGTTTAATGCAGTCGCGAAGTCGTCGTTGATAATTACACTTTCGAATTCATTGAAATGAGACATTTCAGCTACGGCTTGCGCCATACGCCCTGCAATGACTTCTTCACTGTCTTGACCGCGATTATTTAAACGCTGCTCTAGCACGTCGAGTGAAGGCGGAAGAATGAAAATACCGCATGTGTCTGGCATAAGCTTTTTAACTTGGCGCGCGCCCTGCCAATCGATATCTAGAAATACGTCAATGCCACGGTGCAAAGTTTGTTCAATTGTCACGCGGGATGTGCCGTAATAATTGCCAAATACTTCTGCGTATTCAAAAAACACACCCTGTTCAATCAGCGCTTCAAACTGCTCTCGGCTCACAAAATGGTAGTGCACGCCGTCGACTTCACCCGGACGAGGTTGACGTGTTGTATGAGATACAGACACCTGCATTGGCGTAGCTGTATTGCTTTCATACTTTTCCATTAGCGCCTTTATAAGGCTTGATTTTCCTGCTCCAGAAGGAGCTGCAAGAATGAATAAGTTGCCGAGTAGTGAAGCCATAGGGTATTAAAATTCTTTCAAAATGTGGTGATTTCAAGTGGCAATGATAGCATATTAAGCGGTTGTGCCGTACCTTTCATTGCATAGTGAAAACTTGGATCACTTTACCAAGCTTATGCCGATGGGTTACCACAGCAAAAATTAATGGGGTCAGAGTACTTTTTCTGGCCCTAAATGTACTCTGACCCCAAAACTAGGAAATAAAGCATGACTCAGCAACTTCTGCCGTGCGTAGAGATAAACCCATCCACTACGCCTGATGCCTGCGTTATCTGGCTTCACGGTCTTGGCGATTCAGGCCATGGTTTTGCGCCTATTGTGCCCGAGCTAAAATTACCCGAATCAATGGCGGTTAAATTTCTCTTTCCTCACGCTCCAGAACGCCCTGTGACTATCAATGGCGGCATGAGAATGCGCGCTTGGTACGATATCAAATCGTTAGATTTTGAAAGCCGTGCGGACTTAGAAGGTGTAAAAGAGTCGGCTGCTCAGGTAGAAGCGCTTATCGAAGCACAAATTGAAAGTGGCATTCCTAGCGAACGTATTGTACTTGCAGGATTTTCTCAGGGCGGTGTTATTGCTCTGCACTTAGCACCTAGATATGCCAATAAATTTGCAGGTGTTATCGCTCTATCTACCTACATGTGCGAGCCATCACTTCTTGGAAGCGAAGCAAACGATATAAACCGTGAAACGCCAATTATGATGGCACATGGTGAGCAAGACGAAGTGGTGCCGGTATTTATGGGCAATGCTGCGTTTAAAACGCTGAGCGGAAGTGGCTTTAATGCCACGTGGCAGACTTACACCATGCAGCACAATGTTTGTATGCAAGAGCTTAACGACATAAGTGCTTGGCTTCAAAAAGTTCTAGGGTAATGCCTTAAGAGCCTGTTGGTTCTTGCTGCAAATTACGTTCATATAATAAAGATCAACAGGCCCTAGTATTTAAACAAAAGAGAAAGCTGGTGAAGCAACAAAAGCCAGCTTTCTTCTTAGCGTAAGTGGGTACTCGTCTGTCGATTGAAAAGTCGCGCCTTCCGTCTCTTCTTTATTTCATGTTTATTCCAAAACTATTCGACGACTCTGTTGCGCCCCGCATTTTTAGCTTTGTAAAGGTTGTCATCGGCCTGCTTCAAACAAGCGTGCAAGTTTGTATCAGTAAGCGCTGTGGCTACACCAAAGCTTGCGGTTATCGAGTGATTCACATCACCCTCTACAAACGGATTAGCTTCAACCACCTTCCTTATTTTTTCCGCTAATTTTACCGCTTGGCTCAACGTTGCATGAGGGAATAGGACCAAAAACTCTTCACCACCGGTTCTTGCCACCACGTCAGTAGTTCTTACTGCTTCTTTCATTAGGCGAGTGATGTGTATAAGCACTTCGTCACCAATATCGTGGCCATAGGTATCGTTGATTGTTTTGAAATGGTCAATATCTACCACCACCGCACTTAATGGGAAATGAGCACCGGGATCTTGCATTGCGCGTTCAAAAAAAACAGCTTCAAGAAACCGCCTATTGGGAAGTTTTGTAAGTGGATCGGTATTAGCCTGACGCATGCGCTCTAAATTTTCACGCAGCATTTCTTTTCTGCTTTGATGCCAGAAATTTTCACCTATAAAGGCGACGCAAATGAAACAGAACGTAGCGATTAGGAAACGGGAAACATGTTCTGCTGGGTACTCAGCCACTATTTTTTCTTGATTGTAGAGCATAAAAATAGCGATACCCAGAGTTACTGCCACGTAAACCATAGCGGGCTTAAAACGCACAACAATTATCTGAATAAAAAGCAGGGGAAAGATAAAATAAAGCCCGGTGTTATTGAGGCCGCCGGTGTAAACCAAGCCGTTTATGGTAAATGCTACCACTAAGCCTGCTAGATAATAGAAGACATCAACGCGAGGGAACATATGGGATAACGCCACATTGGCGTACACAAAAGCAGCTGACCCCGCCAGCGTTCCAACGAGCAATGGGTTGTTTGTACCCATGTTGATCCACGCCATAAACGCCATAATGGTGCCACCAACATAAGATATGAAATATAGCGTTAAGCGCCTTCGTTTTGCTTCCGCTTCATCTTGCTGGGCACTTCTAAGTAATTGACGCAACGACGAACTGTCCATAAAAAGACTTATCTCCGCATTTAAAACTAATTAACCATTATTCCTTTCAGCATAGACTGAATGTTCAATAATAACCAAGGAGAAAACTGTGCCTAATTTCAAACATTAATACAGAAAATGCGTATACTACGGGATATATCGTATGACGTTATGTGATACATCGTTTTAGTTTCTTTTTATATAGTTTGGAATAGCCATGAGTCACCTCAACACTACCCGCACCGTTCGAATTGCTACTAGAAAAAGTGCTTTAGCGCTTTGGCAAGCAGAGTATGTGAAGGCAAAATTGTTGGAGCATTATCCGTCAATGACCGTTGAGCTTGTGCCTATGAGCACGCAGGGCGACAAAATTTTAGATACACCTCTGGCGAAAATTGGTGGTAAAGGACTTTTCATAAAAGAGCTTGAAATTGCCATGCTTGAAGGCCGTGCCGATATTGCCGTGCACTCTATGAAAGACGTACCCGTTGAATTTCCTGAAGGTTTTGGCCTTCACGCTATTTGTGAGCGAGAAAACCCGTTCGACGCTTTTGTTTCAAATAACCACGACAGTTTAGATGCCCTACCCCAGGGCGCAGTAGTAGGTACGTCTAGCCTTCGCAGACAATGCCAAATTCGCAAGTATCGCCCTGACCTTATCATCAAGGACCTGCGCGGAAACGTGAATACTCGTCTAGCCAAGCTAGACGCAGGTGAGTACGACGCCATTATCTTAGCTTCTGCTGGCCTTATTCGCCTTGAAATGGAATCTCGTATTCGCATGCCGTTACCCGCTGATATTTCACTACCCGCCGTTGGACAAGGTGCCGTAGGTATTGAGTGCCGTAACGACGATGAAGAGCTAATTAAGTTGCTACAGGCGCTGAACCATACGGACACCAATACACGCGTTACTGCGGAACGCGCCATGAACGAGAGATTGGAAGGCGGCTGCCAAGTACCTATTGGTAGCTTTGCCACGCTTGATGGCGATGTGCTGACACTAACCGGTATGGTTGGTAAGCCAGATGGTTCAGAACTGCTCTTTGCTTCTGCTACAGCGTCGCGAGAAAAAGCCGCAGATATTGGTGTTGAAGTAGCGGAATCCCTTCTTGAGCAAGGTGCCGGTGAAATCTTAAAGGCGCTTTATAACTAAGTTATAGTTTGTCGAATGCGTGCAGGTTTACGCAGTAAAATAAAAGGATGAAAATTCGATAGTATGTTGCTGTTTACACGCCCACTGCCAAAGTTAAAAGCAAGCGCTTCTGCCTTTGAAAAAGCCGGAATTGACGCGGTAGGCATTGCCACGTCTAACATCATTGATATTTCGTCTGAAAGAAAAGCTGCTGCAGAATTTTTAGCGTCAAATGCAGTAAACGCAATTGTTGTTACCAGCGTATATGCTGTAGACACCGTTATTGAAGGCTTACGCGAAACGGCTAACGAATTACCATTGATCATAGCTGTGGGCGATGCCACTGCACGAAAATTACAAGCGGGACTTCAGGCGTTTTCATCGGCGCAGGTTGCTATTCCCGAAGCCCATACATCCGAAGGTATACTGGCAATGCACCAACTTAATGAGGCAAACTGTCAGCATGTCGTTATCATTAAGGGTGAAGGTGGGCGCGACGCCATAGCCACAGGATTAGACGAAAAAGGTATTTTAGTTAATAGCTTTTGCGTTTATAAGAGAGAGCAACTTACAAGCCCAATTTACACAAAACGGTGGAAAATGGGCGAAGTTAGCGGCATTATCGCTACAAGCGAAGCAATGGCACTGCAACTAATTGCGCAATTTGGCCAAGCACTTAAATCTATTAAATGGTTAACAGTGAGTGATCGAATTGCCAAAACCCTCACTAGCCAAGGCATTAAAGAGGTAGCGGTTTGTCAGCGAGCCACCGATCAGGCACTCATCGCCTGGGTAAAGGATAACTGGGAGTATTGAATGGCCAACAACAATGAAAGTAGCCCACAAAAAGAGGAACTCGTGAAAGTGGAAGCTGAAAAAGACGTTATCGAATCTTCTGCCACGCACAGTGAATCAACACCATCGGGTGCTGCTAAAAAGAAATCGTCGGGAAATGGTCTACTGTGGTTTGTTGTAATCATCCTTTTCCTTATTGTGCTTGGTATGGCTGGCGCAGGTTACTGGTATTACATGCAGCAACAGTCGGCAAGCAAGGACTCTGAATCTGCACTTCAAACGACGACCTCTCAGCTAAACACTATTGAGCGTGAGCGCGCTGGTCTTGTTGCCTCTATCGACAAAGTAGCTCGCACCAACCAGACGTTAGAAAGCACGGTAGCCGAGTTAAAAGCGCAAAACGAAAAGCTGACGCTGCAAGCTGAATCGACGCTTGAACAACTAAATAATATGGAAGGTCGCCGCCCGGCAGACTGGCTCATTGCTGAAGCTGATTACTTAGTTCGCATGGCAGGCAGAAAGCTTTGGTTAGAAAACGACGTACGTACAGCAATTTTGCTGCTAGTTAACGCAGATAAACGCTTAAAGTCGTTGGCCGACCCATCGGTACTTCCGGTTCGCGCAAACCTTGCTGAAGATATTCAAACCTTACAACAGCTTAACCCTGTATCACAAAGTTCCGTCGCTCTCGCGCTTACGGGTATGATTGCTCAAATTGACAAACTGCCACTTGATACCTTCGAAAAACCAGAAGACGCCAATGCAGAAGACACGACCTTATCGGAGTCAGCTGACGACTGGCAGGAGAACCTTGCGAAGGTGTGGCGTTCACTGGTGAACGATTTTCTTACCATAAAAACCATTGAAGGCCCGGTTGAACCAGTGCTTTCACTGGAAGCGCAGTTTTTAGCAAAAGAGCAGCTTCGTCTGCAGCTTATGCACGCGCAAACTGCCGCGCTTCAGGGCGATGCAGGGCTTTACAGCCAGTCGCTTCAATACGCTCAAACGTTAATTATTGAAAAGTTCGACACAGAAAAAATCCAGGTAACGGGTTTTGTAGATGCACTACAAAACCTCATTGCTACCGATGTATCGCGCCCAATACCTACAGAGCTAGCGTCACAAAAACCGTTAGAGCGTCTACTGGATAGCCGCGTTAAGCAAGTGTTCGGACAAGGAGCAAGTGCACTATGAAATGGTTAGCTATTGCCCTTGCGGTATTAGCCGCATTTGTTGCTGCACTAATTGTTGGCCCAATGTTGTTAGGTGACCAAGGCTACGTACTGTTCTCTTTAGGTAATACTGCCGTTGAGATGAATATAATCAGCTTTGGCATCTTACTGATAGGTGCCATCATTGCCTGGTACGTACTATCTCGATTGGTATTGTGGGCGTTAAGCTTGATCACAGGTTCACATAAATGGTTCGGCACTTTGGGTGAGCGCAAACGTAAGCGTGCGTTTTACGACGGCTTACACGCAATGGCTGCAGGTGATTTTGATACGGCTCAAAAGGCGCTAAGCAAAACCACCAACGGCGATTTCGAAGGCGTTAACTATTTGGCGTCAGCGCAAATTGCTTTTGCCAATAACGATTTAGCCAAAGCCCGTTATTTCCTTGTTCAGGCAACTGATTTTCCAAAAGCAAAAGTATCCGCAACGGTCATGCACGCACGTATTGATATGGCTGAAGAAAAATACGATGCGGCATTAGAGAAACTTAACGAGCTTGACGAGCAAGAGCGCGAGAACAAGCAGGTTGTGCAGTTGAAAGCGCAAATTCTTGCCAAGTTAGGTAAGTGGCAAGTACTTCAGGAGAATTTGTCAGGCTGGCGTAAAGCATTGCCCAAAGCGGATTACACCGCATGGAGCCAGCGCATCGCCAAAGGTAAGTTTGCCGAAATTGCCAGCAAACAAGGCGCTGTCGAGCTTAAATCGTATTGGGAAACCCTACCTCGTAAGCTTCGTCACGACGATGCTTACCGCGCGGCCTACATTCAACAGTTACTTGACCAAGGTATGCATGCCGACGCACAGAATTTGCTAGTTGAATGGCAAAAGCGTGGCCCGAATAGCGCCCTGTTTCCGCTGTTCACGCAGCTTAATATTCCTGATGCATCGCCATCACTACGACTGCTTGAAAGCTGGATAAAGCAAGACGAAGAAAACGTGTCGCTATACTCCACGCTAGGTCAAGTTGCATTTAACTCAGGCGATGATGTGTTGGCGGAAAAAGCGCTGCTTAAAGCCACTAAAATGAAGTCGCGCAAAGAAGACTTATTGCTGCTATCTGCAATTAGCGAACGCAAGCACGACACAGCCACTGCGCTTAAGCTTTACAAGGAAGGTCAGCAGCTAGCCAGCTAGATGAATATTCATTTAGCTTTCTGGTAGTACTTGTATTACCCGTAAAATTGAAGATATAGTAAAAAGGAATTCTCAATTCGGGTTGTTTCAACAACAACCCGAATTGACTTAAACAACTTGTCGGAGTGCTTCACTGGTAACCCAGTAAGCTGAGACCGCGAAAGTGGGATCCGTAGAACCTGATCAGGCTAATACCTGCGAAGGGAACAAGAAAATACAAAGTGCACAATGTTAAACCGTGGTTTAGCGTTGTGAAGCGAAGTTGTTTTGCTGTTGATGATACAAACACACCCATTACGGTGCTGCTCGTCACTCAAGGTAAACTGTTTAAGTTTATCGCCAAGTCATCATCAACGGTGTAAAGGGCTGCAATCACCAGAACCTTTACCAACAATCTCACTAAAGTAACGGGATTATCCCCTTCTACACTTACACTTTGTATTCTCCTTCACTCCTGACAAGCATTTTTAGAACCTAAATTTACAAGGTAAAATGCTATGTCGAACAGACGCGAACAGCGCCAACAAGCACAACAATTCATTAATGAACTTGCGGGCGAAGCTTACCCAAATTCAACACGCCACTACGAGTGTGGCAGCCGTGACGATATTCGTGTGGCCATGCGCCTTATTCACCAACACGACAGTTTAGTGGGTGGAACAGAAGACAACCCTATTTTAGAACCAAATCCGCCAATTCCTGTTTACGACACTTCAGGCCCCTACGGCGACCCAAAAGAAAACATAGATGTGCACAAAGGCCTAGCTCCGCTTCGCCAAACGTGGATTGAAGAGCGTAGCGATACCCTTGAATTAGAGGGCGTTTCGTCAAGCTTTGCAAAAGAGCGAGAAAACGACATATTTACCGAAGATTTCCGCTTTATTCGCAGCCGCAAACCACTAAAAGCAAAAGCAGGCAAAAACGTTACCCAGCTTCACTACGCAAGACAGGGCATTATTACCCCTGAAATGGAATACATTGCCATTCGCGAGAATATGGGTCGCCAAGCCATTAAAGATGCCGAACTGACGCAGCAGCACAAAGGCGAACACTTTGGTGCGAATTTACCCGATACCATCACGCCTGAATTTGTACGCCAGGAAGTGGCCGCAGGCCGCGCCATTATTCCATGCAACATAAACCACCCCGAGTTAGAACCAATGATTATAGGGCGTAACTTTCTAGTAAAGATTAACGCCAATATTGGTAATTCAGCAGTCACCTCGTCTATTGAAGAAGAGGTAGAAAAGCTGGTGTGGTCAACGCGCTGGGGCGCCGATACCATCATGGATTTATCTACCGGCAGAAATATTCACGAAACCCGAGAGTGGCTGCTGCGAAACAGTCCTGTTCCTCTCGGCACCGTACCCATCTATCAAGCGCTAGAAAAAGTAAACGGTGTAGCCGAAGACTTAACGTGGGAGATGTTTAAAGACACCCTAATTGAGCAAGCCGAACAAGGCGTAGACTACTTCACGATTCACGCTGGCGTGCTGCTTGAATACGTACACCTTACCGCAAAGCGGGTTACCGGCATTGTATCGCGCGGCGGTTCGATAATGGCAAAGTGGTGCTTAAGCCACCACCAGCAAAGCTTTCTGTATGAGCACTTTCACGATATTTGCGAAATTTGCGCTAAGTACGATGTGGCGCTGTCGCTAGGTGATGGCCTGCGCCCTGGTAGCGTAGCTGACGCTAACGACGACGCGCAATTCTCTGAATTACGTACCCTTGGTGAGCTGACGAAAATTGCATGGGAGTACGATGTTCAGGTAATGATTGAAGGCCCGGGGCATGTGCCCATGCATATGATTAAAGCGAACATGGAAGAGCAGCTTAAGCACTGCCACGAAGCACCGTTTTATACACTTGGCCCCCTCACCACCGATATCGCTCCTGGCTATGATCACTTCACTTCAGGTATAGGTGCTGCCATGATTGGTTGGTATGGCTGCGCAATGCTGTGCTATGTAACACCTAAAGAGCATTTGGGCCTACCTAACAAAGAAGACGTTAAACAGGGGCTGATCACCTACAAAATTGCAGCCCACGCTGCCGACTTGGCAAAAGGCCACCCAGGTGCACAGATTCGCGACAACGCCATGTCGAAAGCACGCTTTGAATTCAGATGGGAAGACCAGTTCAATTTAGCTCTCGACCCACATACTGCGCGCGCTTATCACGATGAAACCTTGCCGCAGGCGTCTGGCAAAGTTGCGCATTTTTGCTCTATGTGCGGCCCTAAATTTTGCAGCATGAAAATTTCTCAGGAAGTGCGCGATGTGGCTAAACAAGCAGAGCAGCAAGAGTTTGAGAAAGAAAAAGGCATGAAAGAGATGGCCCAGGCATTCAATCAGTCTGGCGCAGAGCTTTATCACACTGCAGATAGCAAGGTAGAGCTACCATGATGGCGAAAGCGTCCATAAGCCCTGCACCCAACAACCTCACCACTGCACTTCCTGTAGTGTGGTGTGTGGGAGGCGTTGACTGTAGCGGTGGTGCGGGCGTTACCCGCGACGCCATTACATTGGCCGATCTGAACATCCATGCTTGTGTGCTCACTACACAACTTACCGTGCAGTCCAACTCAATCATGCTTAGTAAGGAAAGCATGTGCGCGTCGGCATTAAATCAGCAGTGGCAGGTGCTGTTTGAAGATACCCCACCACGCGCTATTAAAATTGGCGCTATTGCTAATGATGAGCAAGCGCTGTTGTTGTGTGCACGTATTCAAAAAACATCTAACCCTCGCCCCTTCGTTGTATGGGACCCTGTGCTGTCTACCTCGTCCGGTGGCGTGCTGAGTGAGTTAAGCGAAAGCGTAGTTGACGAACTGTTGAATACGGTGGATATCGTTACGCCAAATATCGATGAGCTTGCGTGGCTCACCCATTTGCCTGTTGTTGATGAAGCGAGCTTGCTAACTGCAATCAATCGGCTAAGGGGTAAAGGCGCAAAGAGCGTTTACGTTAAGGGCGGTCACGCCCACTGGCAAAAAAATGTAAGCGATATTTTTGTTTGTGCCTCTCACACTCTTCGTTTTAGCCAGCCGAAATACGCTAACGGCAACCTTCGCGGCACAGGCTGTATGTTAGCCAGCGCATTAGCGGCATTCATTGTGCACGACTACTGCATTGAAGACGCACTTACGCTTGCTAATGCTTACGTCAGCGAAGTTCGTGGCCATACACTACCAAAGCAATGCGCAGCGGCTAACGCAAACGCCATAAGTAACGAATTAACCGCCTACTTTGCACGAACCAACGGCTTTCCCGCAAAACCAGAGAGCTTTCCGCTGGTGACCTTTCATCAACGTGGCGCCACTGCCAATGAAAAAGAGCGGGATAAGGATACCCTTCTTGAAGCCTCGTCTTGTAAAGAAGGCCACTTTCCTGCACTTACTCATACTCATTTAGGCATCTACCCTGTAGTGGATAGTGTGCAATGGATAGCCCGCCTCTGGCCAACGGGCGTAAAAATAATGCAGCTACGGGTTAAACAAGGCTCCCAAGAAGACATTCGTCAGCAAATAAAAGAGGCAATAGAATTGGTGAAACACACCGACTGCCAATTATTCATTAATGACTATTGGGAGCTGGCCATAGAACTCGGAGCTTACGGTGTGCACTTGGGGCAAGAGGATATCGACACCGCAAACCTAAGCGCCATCCGTAGTGCGGGTTTACGGCTTGGAATATCAACGCACGGCTTCGCTGAAATTCAACGTGTTCGCGCTTTAAACCCGTCTTACATTGCCCTTGGTCATATCTTCCCCACCAATACCAAAGACATGCCTTCAAAGCCTCAAGGTGTAGCACGTTTAGAAAAGTATGTGCAGCTTTGCGATGGCATTCCCACCGTTGCTATTGGTGGCATTAACTTATCGCGCATAGGCGATGTAGCTAAAACCGGCGTTAACGGCATTGCTGTGGTAAGTGCAATCACTCAGGCAGCACACCCGCTAAAAGCCTACCAAGCATTGGTTGAGGAGGCTGGGTTTGCTTAGTCATTCAGCTACTCATTCACTTAGTCACTCAGTGGGCCAGCAGTTAGCGCATCAGGATATACGTCGCTACAGCAGACAACTTTTACTCGATTGCATTGATCACGACGGACAGCTTAATTTGGCGGGTGCACACGCTGTTATCGTTGGTTTAGGTGGATTAGGCAGCTTAACCGCCCGCTATTTAGCAGGCGCAGGCGTGGGCAACATTACACTTATAGATGGTGACACCGTCGACATCAGTAATTTGCAGCGCCAGATAAGCTACAACGAAATGCACCTAGGAGAGCTAAAAGCCAAGTCGCTTTACAATGAACTGCGTAAAGTGAACTCGCATTTAAACATACAGTTTAAAAGCTTATTTGCTGATAGTAACAACTTACCAACGTTAATTGCATCAGCCACCTGCGTGCTGGACTGCACCGACAACGTGACGGTACGAAGACAGATAAACCTAGCGTCGTTTCGCGCCTCTATTCCACTTTTTATTGCCGCAGCCAGTGGGCTTACCTGGCAAGCGCTGAACTTGCCTCAAAACTCAGCCACCTGCGGTTGCTATGAATGTTTAGTGAATAATGTTGCCGTACGCGAAGATTGCGTTAGCAAAGGTGTACTAGGCCCAGTAGTAGGCATGGCAGCGTGCCACCAAGCTACCCAAGCCTTGTTATTTCTGGCAAGAGGCTTCGATGCCGATATTAAATGGGGCCATTACGTAAACGCCCATGCAGGCCAAGGCACGCTGCAAAGTTTCAAGCTTCCCCCCTCTTCTTCTTGTGAGGTATGCCAATGACCCAAATTAACATCAACGTGAACAATCAATTAATGAGCGTGATTTCTCCTATATCACTTAGTGAATTAATTGCCCTTAAACAATTGAAAGACGAAGGCACTGCCGTTGCCAAAAATGCCGCCATTATCAGCAAGCAAGAATGGCCGACGACGTATTTAAGTAACAACGATACCGTGGATATCTTCACCCTAGTGGCAGGAGGCTAAAATGCTAACACTCGCAAATCACACCTTCCCTTCCCGCCTGTTAACTGGCACTGGCAAATTTAGTAACCCAGACACCATGAAAAACGCGGTACAGGCAGCCAAGAGCAGCATGGTGACCTTGGCAATGAAGCGTGTCGCCAGCCATAGTTCACAAGATGAAACGCTTTCGGCATTAAAAGCATTGGGCGTTACTCTTTTGCCGAATACGTCGGGAGCGAAGAACGCGAAAGAAGCCATATTCGCCGCCGAACTTGCATACGAAGCATTAGGTAGCCCTTGGGTGAAGCTGGAAATTCATCCAGACCAACGCTACTTGTTGCCCGACCCCATCGAAACCCTGCTTGCCGCAGAAGCACTGGTTAAAAAAGGGTTTCACGTTTTGCCCTACTGCGGAGCAGACCCCGTTTTATGTAAACGCTTAGAAGAGGTAGGCTGCGCTGCCGTTATGCCATTGGGCGCGCCAATTGGGAGCAATCAGGGATTACAAACCAAACCCTTTTTGCAAATTATTGTTGAGCAAGCGTCGATACCCGTCATTGTAGATGCAGGCATTGGTAAGCCAAGCGAAGCTATGGCGGCCATGGAGCTGGGAGTAGATGCGGTACTGGTAAATACGGCTATCGCCACGGCTAAGGACCCAGTTGCTATGGCAGCAGCTTTCGCAAGCGCCGTAGAAACGGGGCGAAATGCCTTTGAAGCTGGACTTGGTGCTACCAGCAGTATTGCCCAAGCCTCTAGCCCGCTTACCGCCTTTTTGGAGCCGGCGGTATGAAGGTAGCGCAGGCATTAATGCAGCAAGACTTGTCGCATGTGGCTATGTCGATAAACAGCAAAACAGCGGGCGACGTAGAACGAGCGTTAGGTAAAGATACACTTTCTTTAGACGACTTCATGGCGCTGATCTCTCCCGCTGGCGCTAAGTACTTAGAAGCCATGGCCTATCGCGCTAAAACAATTACTCGCCATCGCTTTGGCAATACCATGCAACTGTTTGTACCTTTGTATTTATCAAACTTGTGTGCCAACGAGTGTACCTATTGTGGCTTTACCATGAGCAACAAAATAAAGCGCAAAACCCTGTCTATAAGCGAAGTATTGACCGAAATTGAAGCCATTAAAGATTTAGGTTTTTCACAGGTGTTACTGGTTACTGGCGAACATGAAACCAAAGTGGGGATGGAATATTTTGAGCAAACACTAAGCGCCATTCGCGAAAAGGTGAGCTACCTTATGATGGAGGTACAGCCTTTAAAGCGCGAGCAATATGAAACCTTGAAGTACCTGGGCTTAGACGCAGTGTTAGTGTATCAAGAAACCTACTCACCGCAGCATTACGCTAATTACCATACTCGAGGTAAAAAACAGGACTTCTTATGGCGCTTAGAAGCCTCCGATCGCATAGGGAAAGCCGGCATTGATAAAATAGGCATTGGCGCACTACTGGGTTTAGGCGACTGGCGGGTTGATAGCGCCATGACCGCCCTTCACGGCAAGTTAATACAGCAACACTACTGGCAAAGCCGTGTATCTATTGCTTTTCCGCGCCTTCGTAGCTGTGAAGGTAACAGCACTGGCGGCAACGCCCTCACCAACAGTAAACTCCCTAACGAGCGAGATCTGCTGCAGCTAATATGCGCCCACCGCATTTTTAACCCACAAGCAGAACTCTCGCTGTCTACCCGAGAGTCGGCAGTATTTCGGGATGGCGTAATGCCACTTGGCATAACGTCTATGAGTGCAGCGTCGCAAACACAGCCTGGCGGTTACAGCGCCCCATCGAAGGCACTAAATCAATTCGATATTGACGACAACCGATCTGTATCAGACGTCGTGAGCGCACTTTCAATGAAAGGACTGGAACCCGTATGGAAAGACTGGATGCCGTTTACAGAACGTGTTTAAGCGCAAGAATACCTGTATTTTTCGTTTGAAAACTCGCGCTAAAAGAGCGTACTTTTAATGGATTAATCGATTAGTTTTTGTAAGGGAAAATAAGAGAAAATTTGTTTTGCTTTCGTGCAAAACCCTCCGTACAATCCGCCCAAATTTTAGCCAGACACTTTACCTATGCGTCTGGCTTTTTTGTCTCATTTATCTCATATTAGATTTATCAAAACTAAAGGGCAGTGCGTTGGATACCGTTGAATTTATTCAAATTCGTAGATTTATAGTGAAGCTAGGCAAAATGCTGCACAAGTACGGTACCCCTGCGTTCCGACTAGAAGCTTACCTAGGTGAAGTCGCTAAGTATTTAGGCGTACACGCTTCATTTATTTCAACGCCAACTTCACTGACTTTTGTTATCTGGAGTGACCGTCACGAAGACGAATATAACCACGCTGCGCGTTTGCTTCCAGGCGAGCTAGACATGAACGCGTTGTCGCTCACCGATGAACTAGCCAGCGAACTGCTGTCGGGCAAATTAACCTTAAGTGAAGCTGACAAGCGCTTAAATGAAATAGATGCCATGGGCAGCCCTTATGGTAAATGGGTGACAGGCGTTGCCTTTGCTATGGCCACCGGCGCGTTTGCTATGCTAATGGGTGCAAGCTGGAGTGAAATTGGCTGGTCGGGTGCCTTGGGTATAGTGGCTTATCTTTGGACCTTATGGGCACAGCAGTCTAAACGCGTAAACTTGATGCTAGAGCCTGTCACCGCGTTCGTTGGCGGCATTCTTGCCTGTGCTATTGGTCAATACGTTGACCCTGGCATTAACATTCCGCTGGTTGTGCTTTCATCGGTCATTGTATTTGTACCCGGACTAGCGCTGACAATGGGCCTTGCCGAGCTTTCATCGCGAAACATGGTGTCGGGCACGGCTCGTACTATGGACGCCATCATGCAGCTGTTTAAGCTGTATTTCGGTGCTTTCTTAGGTGTGTCAGTGGGCTTCAGTGCGTTTGGTGAAAACGTGTATACCCCTGCAGAATCGCTGCCTTACTGGGCTACTTGGCTAGCGGTATTCTTGCTGTGTATTGCCCTAGTTGCGATATTCAGAACGCGTATTAAACACATTCCATGGGCATTGGCAGCAGCATTTATTGCCTACAGTGCTACCGCATGGAGCTCTGACTACATGAGCCCTGGGCTAGGTGCATTCGTGGGTGCATTTGCGTTAGGCATTTTTGCTAATGCGTTCACCCGCATTGCTAACCAACCCGCGACCATTGTGGCTATGCACGGGCTTATAGTGCTGGTGCCGGGGTCTAAAACCTATATTGGCTTGAACTCGTTTATGACGGGCCAAGACTTTGTGAAGGCAGACCATTTGGGGCAGGAAGTATTTCTTATCTTTATGTCACTAGTGGCCGGGTTAATCTTTGCTAACGTGGTGGTGCCCACCAAAAAGGCACTATAACGTTAATACAATAACCTAAGGGTTTCGCGCTAGAGCGCGGCTGGTGCCACTAGGCTGCGCAAAATCACTAGCGCAGCCTAACAAGCAGGCAAGACGCGCTATTTTAGTAACTTGATCAACGCTCGTCCTAAACGGGCGTTGAGCGCGCCCGCAGCAATCGCTTCAGCAGAATTTTCCATAAACTTCGCCGACAAGCTACCGCCAATTTGATTGGCAACTTCGTCGGTAGCTAAGTCAAACACGCCTTGCGCCGCAATGTTTTGCGCCAACACTTTTAATAACTTCCAGTTCCCTGCTGTACTTGGCCTTAGTCCATACACGCGGGCCATTCGACGAATGGTACGAAAGCTAATCCATACCACAGCAAAAGTTTGAATAAGATTATTGGGGCTTATAAAAGCAAGGCTTCCGGCGGTCACCGACTCTTTATTCAGCACCTTGTGCGCCTTTTCCTGAACAGGTTTTAGTACCGTGTCTTCGTACAGGCCTAATCGTTCTGGGCCTGACATATCGTCTTGAAGCTGCTGCTTATAACGGTCGAAACAATGCGCCGCGTAAGACCCTCGCGAAAAGCGTTTGCCGTGCTGGCTTAGCACGCGATCAATTTTCTGTGGCGATGCTTCTGTTCCCGCTGAGGGCTCTTTCTGCGCTGAAGGCTCTCCTCCCGCTGATGGCTTTTGTTTCGCTGAAGGCTCTGCTCCCTTGCTAGCCAGCAAATCTCGGATAACGCTTGCATCTTCCATCGCCGTATTTACTTGCTTGTAGCCTCGCCACTCTTTAAAACTCAAAAAGCTAAAGGAGCTAACAAACCCAACTAATAGCGCGCCTAGTACGCCCGTACCGATGGGGTGCTCGGAAACGTTTGCCGCAAGGGTGGTATAAGCTTCAAAAACAAAAAAACCAATTAATGAAACCACGCCAAACCCTAATGTTGCCGCACCTAACGACAGGCCACCTTTTTTTGTATCCACTTCCCATACATCCTCGGTAACTTGTTGCGGAAGTTTGGTTTCAGGCTGCGCTATGTCTAAGGTTTGTGTTTTAACTTTAGTTTTGTACTGTGGTTTTGTTACCGCATCCCTTTCATGGTTATTATTAGGTTTACCATATCCAGTCACCGCATTATGCTGATCTTCCTCACCGACATCGCCGTAAATTGCATCGCTTCTAAGCGTAGACTGGCTTGTTTGTTCTGGGCTTTCGTCAAATGTATAAGGTTTATCGCTCATTCTTACTCTCCTTTGCCCAGTAAAAACTGAAGCAATCTATCTACGCCCTTACCCGCTAAAATACGCGCCTTAAAATCGCTAGGTACACTCACATCAGGTACTGGAAAGTGGCTACCCTCTTCCATCTCTTTCAGTGTGCTGGGAATAGGTTCGAACGTAGATTCTACATAGCGGCCATCAGTGTCTTTATAACGAATAGCATCGTCGTTACTACCTTCGTCGGTTACTTGCATGCTAGACACTAAAAAATGCTCGAATTGTATGGGTTTACCGTCAAACCGTGCTCTCGCCCCTTCGGTTATCTGGGTAAGTAAATTAAGTAAGTTAGCGCGCTGACTTACAGGCACTAAATCAGACTTAGTGGCCACAAACGCCACTCTGCCTATTTGTTCTTTTTTCAGCACATTGCGTGAAAACCACGTGCTTTGCCCGTACACAAAGGTGTCGGCCAAATGACTCAGAGTTTCTTTTAACTGATACAAATGCTGTCTGCTGTGGTTAAGCCCTTCAAACAAATCGACAAGAATTATTTGCTTGTCGGTTTCTTTGAAAATGGACTGCTTCAGCGGCGTTAACCAACCACTTTGGAATTTAGCAAAGTGCTTGTCGAATATTTTAAACCAAGGATGTGATACATCGCTGGTGATGCTAGACGGAAGCGGCGTAAAACCAAAGGCCTGCCAATCGAAGTCGCTCGATTCCAATAAAAAACTGCCCGGTTGAAGAAGAGATATGCCGTTGGCCTTCGCGTCTACTAAATAATCGCGATAGGCATTAACCAGCAGCTGAATACGTTGTTCGGTTGGCTCTTGCTCAAAATCAAACTGATTAACAAACGCTTTCCACTGGTTGGCAAAATACTGCTGCGGCCCACTGCTAAGCTGAGCCCACGCAGAGTCTGACCAATGAGCATAGGTTTTACTTAGCATGGGAATGTCGGTCACCCATTCTCCAGGGTAATCGATAAACTCAAACACCACATCGCTATGAGGCAGTACATGACGCTTCAATGAGGCGGTTTCTTTTAAACGCACCACCAGCTTAAAACCGAATGCTTCTTCGGTGGCTTTAGGCCATTGGCCGTTTTCAAGATCAGCAATGTTCTGTATATGCGGGAACGGTTTGTAGCCTTCAATGGGCTCTATGCGCATATCAAGCACTTGGGATGGCGGCAAATAACGTAGCAAAGGCAAACACGCATAGCCCTCTTCACTACGGCTTTTCAGCATAGTGATAAGGCTGGTGAACAGCATAGATTTACCGCTTCGACTTAGCCCAGTAATGGTGAATCTGTGAGTTTCTTTGTTAAACACACTGCTAAGTTTGTCGCCAGTTAGCGACGCCATTGCCCGAGTCTTGTCAAAAAGCGTAGCGATATTTTTTTGCATTATTTTGTTTGTATTCTGCCTTTGCAGTTCCTATTCCCTTAAACCTAAACCTTTAAAAATAATACCCAGAGAGTGCGGCCTATACATTATTGCCCTCTCGTTATTATAGATATGCCTATAGGATTAATGTGGTTATTAAGGGGGAAAAGCAAGGGCAGTGCCAGCTAAACACGCCGCTTCGTAAATAAGTAACGCTAACGACGGCTAATAAACTAATGCTCGCGAGTCTTATTGAATAGCTTTTTCTTTATGCGATTTTTACTGGAATGCCAGTGATTCTTAGGTTTGCGCGGCGCGTTTTCAATAACGTGTTCAAAATCGATATCCGACTTTTTGGTGGGCGGAACGTGAGCACAAAAGAATGTATCAATATGTGACTGGGCCAGCTTCTTTAAGCTTTCGCGGTATTGGTTTGGGTGACATAACGGATATGGCGGTACTAGTTCACCTTTCACCTGTACCAATACATCGGCAATGTAAGCCTGCTGCGTGGGAATGTGCTTTAGCGTTAAATCGTGGTCGGTATGGCCCGGCGTGTACATAACCTGCCAGTCAGGAAAACCGGGCAGTAACTGATTGTCGGCAAGCGTCATGTCTGGCGCTAGTATTGGGTTGTACCAAATGGGCATTCTTGGCTTGCCAATACGATTGGCCACCCACCAGGTTAGCAACAAATCTATGCCGTGAGCAGTACGCCCAGCAAACCCAGCATACCAATTAATCGCTTTGGGATGAGATGCCACCTGCGCACCAGTACGTTCACGTAGTTTAATGGCGCCTCCGGCGTGATCTGGGTGCATATGTGTAACCACAATCAGCTTTAAGTCACTTAACGGACGACCTAAGGTTTGCGTAATATATCGACACACGTTGTTTACATCGGCGCGGCTACAGCCATCAAGCAATAGCAACCCCTTGCTGTCTTCAACAAGATAAATATGCTGTATGTAGCCTGCAAGTGTGTGAATATTCATTACTGCTTCCTTTTCACCAAAACACGCGCCAACCGTGGTATCTGACATACCTCATGTACGCTAGCACTAAACCCCGCTAATCGCTGGCAAAGTGTGAGCTGCGTGATAATGCCTATAGCGCTGAATCCTATCAGAACCTATCTGGTAAGACCAGATTCAGCGAACAAGTGTAGCATTAAATTGCGTAACCACATTAGCCCGGGCTCGCCTTCCTGCTGGCTATGCCAGTAAAGGTGTGTTTCCAACGCGGGAAGCTGATACGGCAGTTTGGTGCTAATCAGGTTGTCATCGCTTACCGCATCAGCCACAGAGCCTGGCAAAGTTAACAAAGCGTTAGTGCTAGCCACCACATCTGCCGCGGCGCGATAGTTTTGGCAGCGCCATAATGAAGGACGGCTTATACCTAGTTGCTGCAGCGCAATTTCTTCTACCGACGCCCCTTTTGCCCGGTTCGACACCGTTATATGGCGTGCCGCCACATACTTTTTCTTATCTATATTTTGTGCCAGCGGGTTTTGCTTATTCATAAGCACCTTGTAGGTGTCGCGGCGCAATAGTGAGTGAGAAATGGGCGCGGCAACAGCGCGACCAATATCAATGACAAGGTGGAGGTTTCTATTTGTTAAGTCTGCCAACATTGCATCTCGATGTAAGCGAGTGCTTACTATTTCGACATTAGGTGCTTGTTTTTCAAGGGTTGAAAGCAGGACAGGTAAAACGCCTAATTCAAGAGACTCTTGCATGGCAATAACAAAGCGCTGATGGCTGTGTAACGGGTCGAAGTCGGCAAACTCCCCCAATGCTTTTCGAATATCACTTAAGGCTTTTAGAATAGCGGGCGCTAACCGTTCGCAGGCCGCAGTAGGCAACATGCTTTGTTTTTCTTTAACAAAAAGTGGGTCGCCCAAAATATCCCTGAACCTGCGCATGGCATGGCTAACGGCCGATGGCGTAATGTGAAGCGCTTCAGCTACGCGGGTCATATTCCTATGCTGCCAAAGCGCTTCAAAAACCTTTAGCAGGTTTAGATCCAACTTCTCGAATTGTCTATTTTCGAACATTGCCACCACCATGAATGAGATTCACACCATTTAAGGATTATATTTCATTTCATTCATTTAACAACTTTCTCTACTATGCGTTTAACGAACAGTTATCGCACGCTTTAGAGACAGTCCCTACATTTTAACTTGCGGCGACCCAAGTGCGAGATGCGAAGCAAATACTCTCTATATTTAATTAGTACAATTTCAACGAATGTAAAAAGGTGCCCTATGGATTTTTCACATAACGACAAAACCAAAGCCTTACTAGAGAAGCTCGATAATTTTATAGCCGAGCATATAGCGCCAATTGAAGATGAAGTTTACGACTTTCACCACAAAGAGAATAATCACGGCGACTGGAAAAGCTGGAAGCTGCACCCTGGAACTGAAGCGCTTAAAGCTAAAGCGCGCGAAGCAGGGTTAGCCAATCTGTTTTTGCCCGATGCCGAGCTAGGCCAGGGCCTTACCACACTTGAATATGCACCTATGGCAGAGCGCATGGGAAAATACCTCTTTGCACCAGAGATTTTTAACTGTAATGCGCCTGATACCGGCAATATGGAAGTGCTGTATCACTTCGGCAGCGACGCCCAAAAAGAGAAATGGCTTAAACCATTGCTTGCAGGTGAAATACGCTCAGTGTTTGGTATGACAGAGCCTGATGTTGCATCGTCTGACGCCACCAATATGGCCGCCACCATTATTGAAGATGGCGATGACGTAGTCATTAATGGTAAAAAGTGGTGGTCGACAGGGTTAGGCCATCCTAATGCTGCTATAACTATATTCATGGGTTTATCTAACCCTGATAACGACAAGCACAGTCGCCACAGTATGGTCGTAGTGCCGCTTGATACACCGGGAATTACCATTAAGCGCATGCTAGATGCCTATGGCGATTACGATGCGCCTTACGGCCACGGGGAAATGCATTTCGATAATGTGCGCTTGAGCAAAGACAACCTAATTATGGGGTTAGGCAAAGGCTTTGCTATTGCACAAGGGCGCTTGGGCCCGGGCCGTATTCACCACTGCATGCGCGCTATCGGCATGGCAGAAAAAGCGCTAGAGCTTGCTCTTAAACGCGGTCACGAACGGGTTGCGTTTGGTAAACCAATCATACGCTTAGGTGGCAACTTAGAACGCGTAGCCGATGCACGCATGGCTATTGAGCAAGCGCGTTTACTCACGCTCCACGCCGCTTGGAAAATTGACAACTTAGGCGTAAAGCACGCTATGACCGAAATATCAGCCATTAAAGTGGTGGTGCCGAATATGCTACAAAGCGTGGTGGATATGGCACTACAAATTCACGGCGGTGCGGGTATGTGTAGCGACTTCCCACTGGCGCGATTTGCCGCTGGTGCAAGAGCCCTTCGGTTAGCTGATGGCCCTGACGAAGTGCATAAAGGCATGGTGTCACGACTAGAGCTTAAGAAGTATCAGTAGTTATAATTGATACAAAAAATGCGGCTTCATTAAGCCGCATTTTCTATAGGTTAAACAGCTGCACCAAACAGCGCTAGTTGCCTTCTTCCCGCTGCTTTATTTTACGGTGAATAGCATCAAGCTTTTTGAAGCTTTCCCATAACTCTGGGTGTGTTGCGATTAATGCTGCAACATGGTCGTGATTTTCTTCACGAGTATTTTTGGTAAGAAATTTAATGTCGTCATCATGAGGTAATAGACCAAAGTTGATATACGTATTATCGCTAGTCGACGTATTGCTAGCTTTTTGTATCATCATAGCCCTGTAAGACTTCAAATACCTAGGCTCGCAATGCTTACGCACAATTTGGCTGCCGGTGGGCTTACTGCGATGACATATCATGTCAAACTTAGCAACGTTGTTAATTTCGTTGTAGAGTTCCAAAAAAGCAAAGCGCTCTTGCTCAAAAGCTGTTACGAGTTGAGGCGTTGTTTTCTGCCCCACAACATCAATTCGCTCTACTTTCTGCTTATCTAACTGGGCCATTGCGTGGCCACTGGTTAGTGAAAAAAGCGCTAAAGCAGCGCTTAGTGCGAAATGTTTTTTAAGAATACGGTTCATTTTAATTCCTGTGATTTTCATGAATTAATCTTCGTAAACTTCTTCTTTACGCTGCTCAATGCGCTGGTGAATAGCGTCTAGTTTAGTAAAGCTATCAAATAGTTCTGGATGGGTGGCAATCAACGCTGCAACATGCTCGAATGCATCTTCTCTCGTGTCGTTAGTAAGAAAGCGAATATGGTCATCGCTGGGTAAGCGGTTAAAATCGATCCCCGGGCCAGTAGACGAGACTTGCATCATCATTGAACGAAAGTCTTTCACATAACGCGGTTCGCAACTTTTACGGGCAATTTGGCTTCCAATTGGCTTGTGGTATTTACAGATTACGTCGAACTTTGCGACCTCATTAATGCTGTTATACAACTCTAGGAACTCGAAACGCTGCTTGTCGAATGCACGCTTCAGTTGGGGAGAAGTTTTCTCACCTACTACGTCGATTGTTTCGTAGCTTTGTTTATCGGTCTGTGCGGCGAGGTGGCCGCCAAGAAAAATACCTAACGTTAGTACTGACAACTTAACGGTACTTGGGAACACTTTGTTTAAGTGTTTATTCATTTGAAACTCCATCTTCTGAACGTTCTAAAACAATAGCAACTGGTCTAATTTTAATCAATTAATAAAAATTTAAATTAAGAGTCTAGGAAAACTGTTTCATTAAAGAAGGAGCACAAACAAAAAATGCGGCCGAAGCCGCATTTTCATTATTCATGTTTTGGTTCATATTAGAACGTATATGATGCACTCAACTGAGCGTTGATCCCCGCACCGTAGTAACCAACCGTATGTAGGCTGTTAATGTACTTCTTGTCGAAGATATTGTTGATGTTCATGCGAACGGTGAAATCTTCTGTAAACGCATGTGAAGCATAAACGTTGCCTAAGAAGTAAGCGCCCTGCTTAACATTGTAGTCTACGTTGCTAATTTCAGACTGCCATCTACCGCCAAAACCTACTTCAATTTCTGGCGCTTGCGGTACGGTGTAACCTAGTTGGAACGTCACTACATCACGTGGTGCCCATAGGTTAGCGTCGTTACCTTGCTCGTCTTCTACGTCAATGTTGGTGTAAGACGCGTTAATGCGTAGATCATCAGTTAACTGACCCGCTAGCTCAATTTCAAAACCGTCAGACTCTACCGATACGCCTTTGTAGTAGTACTGAAGAGTTTCAGGGTTAGTACCTGCATATGCTGCCAAGTTATCTTGTTCAGCGGTGAAGTAAGCGAAAGTTGTTAGTAGTCTGTCGTCGAACCACTGTGCCTTGAAGCCCGCTTCAAAGTTCTTACCCTTAGTTGGGTCAAGGTATTGGCCGTTTACGTCATACTGTTCTTGTGGCTGGTACACGTCAGAGTAGCTCACGTAAGCATTAACATCTTCTGTCACCGCGTAAGTCGCACCAACATAAGGGCTGGCTTCGCTTTCTGAGTTATCGATAACCGCGCCTGCGTTTTGGCCAGTACGCTCGAAGTCGATCGCGTTAAAACCAGCAATGATGTGCATTGCGTCTGTTACGCTGAATCGAGCAGAGCCGAAGTAACGCGTTAGTGTTTGCTCAATATTTGAGTACTCAGACACACCTAACCACTCAGGCTCAGCAATCGCATCCAAGCCGTACGGGAATGCTGGTGTTGGGCCGTATGCAGGAGTAGTAGCGTAGTCAAACGCATGAACAAAAGACACGTCGTCGCTAGTAGCGTGACTTACGCCAAAGTTAACTTCATGGCTGCGACCAAACAGCTCGAAATCACCGAATACACGGCCTTCTAACAGGTGAGAGTCAATTTCAGAATCGTAACGACCTGGCCAGCCAACTAAGCCTAGGCCAGTCTCTTTATCAATGGCACCGTAAGCATAAAACAGCTTACTTTCATCTTCGTAACCACGGAAGTTATAGCTAAGTAGCAATTGCCAATCGTTGTCGAACTCATAGTCTAGCTCAACAAAGGCGTTAGTGGTTTCAGTATCCCACTTGGTCCATTCTTGCGTAGTGGTGTCATTAATATCCCACTCGGCTTGCGTACCGTCGGTATAGTTGAATACTAGCCCGCCCCACGTGTTGCCGTCGGTATTAGCATCTTGGTATGACAAACCGAAGGTTATCGTTGCGTTATCCGTTAGCTGACCGTCAATAACGCCGTATACAAAGCCGCGATCGTTTTCTAAACCGTCTAGGTGAGACTCTTTATCTTCAAAGCTACCTACTACACGCGCCGCCCAGCTACCGTCTTCTGTAAGCAGCATAGAGTAATCGCCTTGAACGCGCTTGAAGTTGTAAGAGCCAATGCTTGCACCCACTTCGCCGCCTTCTTCGTTAGTAGGACGCTTGCGCACATAGTTGATGGTGCCTGACGCGTTACCTACACCAGTAAGCAGGCCGTTCGCACCACGAATAACTTCAATTTCTTCGTAGCCGTAAGCTTCAACCGAACCGGTAACAATACCCCAGTCGTTAGGCAGGCCTACACCATCAATTTGGGTGTTTTTAATTTCAAAACCACGTGCGGTGTAGTTAGTACGGTTAGTTTCCCACTCTTCTACGTTAATACCTGGTGCTAGCTTTAGTGCGTCATTAATGTTGAACGCACCAAACGACTGCATAAGGTCTTCAGAAAGAATACTGATAGACTGAGGCGTTTCACTGATTTCCATGGTTAAGCCAGTTGCACCGCGGCTAACACGGTTTTGGCGAACACCTACAATACGAATTTTTTCTACGTCTGCTTCTTTAACTTCTACTGTATCGCTTTGAGTTGTTTGCGCATTTACCGACAAAGCAAACGCGATAGGCGTTAGTGCAAATAAACTGCTTAGTTTCATGGTTTTCTCTGTTATTTGGTTATGAAGGGTTAAGAACTTTACGGCGGGGGAGTATAAGATAAATTAAAGCTAATTTAAATGATAATTATTTCTATTTGAGTTTCTAAAAAGAGATTTTACAAAATGGTAAAGGTCGTCTTTCCAATACTCTTGAGCGGATAAAGGCAAGTGGGCAGAGTTTGTAAAACTTATGGGTGGCGTGTTTTGTAAGCGCAAAGACCAAGCTATTCGCCCTCTTTATAAAGAAAAGCTTGAAACAGAAACAGGTGAACTTAAGCAAAGTTACTTTGACGGAGAGGTTTCAATTTCGCTTCGAGGAATAAAGCTAGGTGAAAAAAAGTGATTACTAGAGTTCACGAATGGCGCTTAGAAAATCGTGGTACTAGAGCCGCATAGCGGCTCAGATGCTTTTACTCGGAGCTCTGTAAATAAGTGTACCATCTATTTTATATTTCTATAATTTGAAAGGTAAAATTGTCAGTAGGCTTTCCAGCTTCAATTAAATCGATCAAATGTTCCCCAAAATTTTCTAAACTTGGCGATGCAACAGACAAATCTCTTACCTGTTTTTTGCTAACAACACCTGAGACGCCATCCGTTAAAAGTAGAATTCTATCTTTTGGCTGCAAACTAAACTCAAAGTCCTGAATTTCAATGCTTTCACCTGCTCCGATTGCGCTGTAAAGAACGTTTCTACGCGGGTAATTAATTGCTTCTTTAGCGGATAGCTTTCCTTTTCTCAACAGTTTGGCTACTTCAGAATGATCCTCACTTAACTGCTTTAATCCATTCCCGCGCAAAATATAAAGTCGAGAGTCTCCGCAATGAACACCATTTAGCCTTAAGTTCTCAATCGAGCAACCAGTAAACGTTGAAGCCATGCTACTCAAATCTTCATGTTCACTAGCCAATTCGAGTATTTTCGCATTGGCTAGGCCAAGAGCTTCTTTTAAATTGATATTCTCTTTGAATTTATCAGCCATGAATCTGACAACAAAATCCGAAGCATACTTACCCCCATTATTGCCGCCGACACCATCCGCAATTGCGGCAAAGGCCGCATCTCCAGTTCTTGTAAAAGACTGGCTATCTTGGTTTTCTGGCCTAGGACCACTACTGCTATACTCGAATTGCTTAATCACTTACCGCAAATGCTCTCTAAAGTACTCTTGATGGTTGGATGAAACTGACTTCTAGAGCAACCAATCGAGTTTTCAAGGTGATCGACTGCTCTGCATGCATCTTGTGATAATACTCTAAGTTCAATACAAAGTCGCTTAGCCAACGCTTCTTCCATGTTAGAGCTCAAATGCTTGAACAACATCCTTTCAACATACCAACGATTGTGACTCGTTCCCATAAACAATAATGCTAACAGTACTTCAGCTTTTACCGAAATATCATTTACATTTAGAAACTTTTCAAGCCGATTAGCAATACCATCGCAGTTAGAAAAAGATAAAGTAGCGTCTCTAGTCCATTCGGCGTATTTTTGCCCAAGATCTCTTGCCAGTTCATAATTTCGAGCAATTAGCTCTTCAATCCTAAGTAAAGGTAAGCGAATATAAACCTCATATTTAGAGTTTGAATCAGCTCCATCTAAATATTCACAAAACGATGCCCATTCCTCATCAGTCATTTGGTAAGAATCATCATGAAGAAATTTAAAGCTTTGAAGCGTACTAGGTGAATACGGCTGCTGGTTTACGCTGGCCTCTATTATTGCCTCTCGCAAATCAATAACTGACCTAAACCGCTTGTTAACTTTTGCCTTCGTACAGAACTTTAAAATGTCTGAATAATTACTTTTGTCTTCATCAATTTCTTGGCAGGGGATTCGCTGTTCACCCACGCCAAAAATATCATGAAGTATACAACCTACAGAATAAATATCTGAGCCAGGACTCGCTTTTCTTAAATCCTTAACAATTTCTGGAGCTGTGTAGAAATCTGATCCTTTTTGCATACCAGTCGTCGTCAATACTGAGATTTGAGTATCGTCTGTTGCAATAAGCCCGAAGTCGCTGACTGCATAAAACTGAACCCCATTATTGTTCTGTAGCCGTAAAACATTCTGCGGTTTCAAATCCCTGTGGTATATCGCTAGTGTATGGAGTTCTTCCAAAGCGCTAATAATATCCATGATAGGTGACAACCCAGAGTTATCTATGTAGCTGTGAATTTTAATATCTTCAGCTAACGTTGCCAATGCGACAGGCATACAATATGAGGGATTGTCACCGGTATTAATTACATTAAAAACTGGTACTATATTTGGGTGATTTATCGACGATTGAACTTCTGCTTCTCTTATGAACCGCTTTCTAGCATTATCAATTAATTCGTCTGGAATTTGAGCTTGTGGGTGAATACTAAAGGTTTTTCTTGCGAATTGGTTTCCAAATTGATCTTCTACCAACTCAACAACTCCAAACCCACCACGCCCTAACGTTCGAATCACTTGCATTTTATAATTCCTTTTTTAAATACAGATGATCAGTCTAAATGATTAAATAAATACATTAAACCGTCTTTAGGTCAGCATTTATTGCTACACATTTGCTACATATTTTAAAAAAGAGATTTATAAGAAAAAATAATCAGGCTACAACCCTTTAAAAATAGCACAACCCTTGCCTCCGGAGTGCGAAGCTACCAATCAGCGCTTTATGGGTTACCCTCAACCAACCTATGAAAAGCCTCAATAGCTCTATCAGAGCTTTCACCAATGTCAAAATAAAGCTGGCTTAGTCAGCTTTATTTTGTAGATAGTGCAGGCAAAGGCTAGTGTTTCTCTAAAGCTATTTAACGATCCTTCGAATTCTTTAAACACCTCACGCTGTGGTTTTGCCACCCTCTTTTTTTAACACGCTAATCATTGGCGCTAATTGAGTTTATAATACCGGTTAAACAGTTTTTGAATTACATCGACCAACTTGAGTAGAACATGGCCCATAAAGTACGTTATAAGTTTAAAGGTGTGGCAAAAGAGATAAATTTTTCTTACAGCCGCCATCAAAATATGCATGAAGCCGTGGCCGAAGCTGAGGGAATAGATCTTTCCCAGTTCCTGCAAACTGAACAGCAACTTGCCGCTATCAGTAAAGATAAAAAAACCGTAAGAAACTTCAGAGATACCGAATTTGCAAAAATGGGGTTTTCTGATTTGTACTTTTTAAAAAACGGTCAAGAATGATGGTTCCGCCCTTTCAACACATACTAGACCATTGAACTACTTTGCTTTTGGGGATTAACGGCAAAACCTAAAAAAATGGAGGGCCCGATAGTGTTCAAACCTCTGACTCCGGAGCGCAGAACCACCAATCAATGCTTTATGGGTTACCCTCAACCAACTCATGAAAAGCATCAATCGCCCTATCAAAGCTTTCGTCATTATCGAAATAAAGCTGACTTAGTCGGCTTTTCTTTATTTGGTATGTCGCACTGGCAAAAGCTAGTGCTTCTCTAAAGCTGCTAAATTCTTCATTGAATACAGTGAATACCTCGCGCTGAGGTTTTGCTACCCGCGTAATACTCCCATTCACTTCATAATCGAACCCTGCAAATTTAAGGCGGGAAAGGGTTTCTTTGCCTAATCGCATGCCGCCTTTTAGGCTTATTTGAAATGCCGCGTCCATTTCTTCAATTTCTTCCATACTCCAGTGGTTAAACACCCGAATGGCCTTTTTGTACTTTTCCGCCAACCGCTTTTTTAACACGGTTATTCTGAGTTCTAGCGTGGCGTTGTTTTCATTTTTTAAAAGTTCAGTGCATTCGTTGCATGAAGGCACGGAAATAAAGTCGGCCTGTAGATGTCCGTCTTGCCAGTCGTGAATGAATTTTATGGGTGGAATGAAGTCTTGCCGTGCAGCTTCGCAGCCGCAGTAAATGCAGCGATTAAAATCAGCCGAATGTACCGCGTTTAGTGGCTGATAGAATTTCTGATAATTCTTAACTGACATTCTGCTACATACGTAAAGTTGAAAGGGTGCAAACGATGATTACGGTACCACAGTCGCTTTTTTAGGGTACGCTAATTGTGCTCAGCTAATACAAACGCCGCCCTTGTGCGGCGTTTGTTTCATTCAGATACGATAAAAGCTACAACCGCGACGGTCTACTGTGCGGGTCGCCTTCAACGTGGCCTTTTGGCGGTCTTTGTTTAGGCTTTGCGGCAATAGGCGTTTCGCCATCACTCTCTTCGCCTTCTTCATCAATATCCCATGTACCTTCTTCGCTCCACGGGTTGTCGTCGGGGAATTCCCCTATATTGATTTCTTTTACCGAGTAATCGGGCTGGTAACGCATGTCGTAATTGGCCGCCCGCACTATGGCAATACATAACATTAAGGCCACAGCCAATAGCGGAACGCCCCCTATTATCGACGCCGTTTGAAGCGTTTCTAACCCACCAACAAACATAAGCACTATAGGCATAAACGATAGCGCGAATGCCCAGAACAAACGATTCCAGCGCAATGGCTCTTCGTCTACTTCTTTTTGCACTACAGCTGCCAGAATGTAAGAAATGGAATCGAAGGTAGTTGCGGTAAAGATTAGCGCTAATAAGGTGAATACAAAAATGACCATGTAGTCCAATGGCAGCGTGTGTAGCATGGCGAAAATCGCGGCCGTAGGGCTTTCTTGGTTAAGAATACTCACCACGTCTAGTTCACCCGAAAGCTGCAAATACAAGCCATAATTTCCCATTACCATGAAGAATAAAAAGCAGCCCATAGTGCCGAAGAACATAGAGCCCGCCACCATAGTACGAATAGTCCGCCCCCTTGAAATGCGCGCGATAAAAAGCCCTACGCTTGGTGCAAATACCAACCACCATGCCCAGTAGAATATGGTCCAGTCTTGAGGGAAATGCGTGTTTTGAAAACCATTAAATTCGGCAAAAGGCTCTAGCCAGGTAGCCATTTTAATGATGTTGCTAAGTACTCGGCCCAAAGCATCTAGGCCGGTATTGGCCATAAACAACGTAGGTCCCACAACAAATATAAATAGTAGCAACCCTATGGCCAGCCAAAAGTTAATGTCTGACAGCAGCTTAATACCCTTCTTTAAACCTACATACGCGCTGTAGCCAAAGATAGCTGTACAGGTTACTAGCACCAGAACTTGGGTGGTAAGTGATTTAGGCACGCCGAATAGTTCGTGCACCCCTTCATTTATCATTGGCGCTGCCAAACCTAACGTGGTCGCCCCGCCGCCTAACATTCCGAAGATAAAGCTGATATCGATAATTTTACCCAGCCAGCCGTGAGCCATTTTCTCGCCAATAACCGGCATGAGTGCTTCAGAGATTTTAAGTACGCTGTGATTGCGCACATAGTAGAAGTACGCAATAGGTACGGCGGGAATGAGGTAAATAGCCCAGGCAAGCGGGCCCCAATGGAAGATACCATAGGCTGCAGCCCATTTTGCGGCTTCGGGGGTTTCACCTTCTATGTGAAACGGTGGCGCTTGGTAGTAGTACACCCATTCAATCATGGACCAATACAAAATAGACGCGCCTATGCCTGCACAAAACAGCATGGCAGCCCATGATACTGGCGAGAACTCGGGCTTCTCTTCCGGGTCGCCTAGTTTTATTTGCCCGATGTCGCTGAACATGATGTAAACCATGAACCCACCAGCGCCAACACCAAGCAAGAGGTATAAAACCCCAAGCTTACTGGTTACGAAGTCTTTTGCGGCTGCCACCCACTGTGCGCCTTGGTCCGGCCAAATAATTAGGGGAATGGTGACAGAGAGAAGAAGAATAAGAGAGCCAAAAAAAGTGGGCTTGTCGATAACGCTAAACGCGCCTTCCTGTTTAATAATGGCCTTGGAGGAGGCCGCATCTCGGGTATTACTACTCATACACGATCCTTTGTTTTGTTTTTATAGATGCCTTATACGTTTGGCTTTAAACGGGCGATCTTAAAAAACAGTTTATCAGAATTGTGTTAGCTATTGGGCTGCCTCAAATCGTTGTGTGTTTATTCATTCGTGCTTTGGTTGTTAGCATGCCCATGCCCAATGCGGCCATAGATACCGCAACAACGCCGTTTAGATAGTTGAAAAACGCATAGGGCACGTAATCGAGCACGTCAACGCCCAGGGTGGCAGAGTAAAACGCACCAGCCGTTGTCCACGGAATAAGGCCTGTGGTCATAGTGGCACCTTCTTCTACCGACCGAGATAGCACAGCGGGGTCAAGGTTCTGCTGTTCATATTTTGGTTTAAACAGCTGGCAACTCAAAATGATAGAGATATAGGCCTCGCCCATGGCCACATTGCCTAGAAAACCAGACGCAATGGTCACGGCAATTAGGGTTGCTGTGCGTTTTACCCGTTCAATAATGCCTTTCAGTAACGCAGCTAGAAAGCCTGCACCGTGCAGTATGCCGCCCAATGCGATTGCCATTAAGGCGAGGAGCAACGTCCAGCTCATACTGCTAATGCCGCCTCGTCCTAGTAAGGCATCTAAATTTGCGATACCCGTATTTTGAGGGGTGTTTTCCCACAGTGCGTTAAGCACGCTGATGGTGTTGGTGTCTTGGTAGAAAATAGCGATGATAACGGCAAGAAGAATACTGCACGACATGGTTACTTCAGCCGGCACTTTCTTGATGCTCATTACCGTAAGCAACACCAGCGGTAACAGTGTTATATAGGGTGCAAGGTTATAGTGACTGGCGAGTGCTGCTTTTATTTCAATTATTTCGTCAACATTTAAGTTTTGGTTTGCGTAGCTAAAGCCAATTACCAAGAAAATTACTAAGGTTAGAAGAAAGCTAGGCAGTGTAGTTAGCAGCATGGCGTACATATGCCGATACAGGTTGGTACCCGCGCTCATGGATGCGAGATTGGTGGTATCAGACACCGGGGACATTTTATCGCCAAACGTCGCACCACATACCACCATGCCTGCCACAATGGGCAGTGGTATGTTCATGGCAGCGCCAATACCCATCAGCACTACACCCATAGTGCCCACCGTACCCCACGATGTGCCTGTAGCTACCGACATTACCGCACACAAAATTAATCCCACCGCAAGGAAGATACTGGGGTTTAGCCAACTTAAACCGTAAAAAATTAGCGTTGAGATAGTGCCGCTTTGCATAAAGCTGGCGATAACCATACCAATGAGAATAAAAATATAGATTGCAGGCATGGCCCGGGTTAATGCGCTGGTCATTAAATCGCGGATTTGCAGGTACGTGTACCCCAAGCTAAAGGCATTGATACCAGCCCATAGCAAACACAGAAATAGTAATGCATGCAGGCTAATGCCCAGGCCAAATAATCCGCCTGCTATCAGTGCGACAATAACACCAAAACAAAGTAGTGACTGAGTAAAACTTGGGCGTTGAATAGACTGCGGCGACATTATTGGCACGTTGATACGCTTAAAAATGAACTAGTAAAAAACAGTATAACGACTTTGCTATGCGTTGGAATGACTTTGATGTTGCATTGGATTGGGCGTTAGAGTTGCAGCTACGTCTAAGGTAGGCGTGCCCGATTCTGATATAGAAAGGCTGAAGGGGATTATTCCTTCATAGATCACTAAAAAAGGAAATGGCCCGCCCTAGAGGATTCGAACCTCTGACCTCGGCCTCCGGAGGGCCGCGCTCTATCCAGCTGAGCTAAGGGCGGATCGTGCTACGGTTGTAATAACCGTGTACGTTCGCAAAGGAAAAATACGCAGTTAAATGTACGCTGCAAACGGGGCGTAATAATACTTACGCGGTGGGTTAGCTTCAACTCATTTATTAAAATCTCTTTAGGTGGCTTGGAACAAGTGTTAAAAATCCTTACTTTTTATGGGTAATTGGCTTCAAATAGTTGTTCAACCCCAATTAACCGTTATAATCTGGCCAGTTATATTTTAAACAAATTCATCATTGCCTGGAGACAGATGTGAAATTAAAGACTTGGTTAACTGTTGCTGCTACTGCGCTAACTGTTTTTGCAGCACAAGCACAAGAAATGAGTAACGATGAAATTGCCGATCGCATTAAGCCGGTAGGTCAGGTACACGTTGCAGGCGCAGCGGCTGAAGGAAGTGCTGGCGCAGCTGGCGGTGCAAAGTCTGGTGAAGACGTTTACAACTCTGCATGTGTTGCATGTCACTCAGCAGGCGTTTTAGGAGCTCCTAAAGTTCACGTTGCAGCAGACTGGCAACCACGTCTAGATGAGCGCGGTCTTGATGGCGTATGGCAAAACGCATTGAACGGTATTAACGCTATGCCTCCTCGTGGTACATGCGGTAACTGTTCTGATGACGAAATTAAAGCTGCAATCGAGTATATGATTGAAGGTATCTAATACCCGCTAAATCGTAACAACTTGATGGAAAAAGTAGCGTTTTACCCTCTAATCGGGTAATTTAACTCTTTGGGGAAACGTTACTTTTTTACTGGCGAGCGGAATGTCACAAGATTCGACGCAACATGAGTTGACGGAAGAAGAACTGCGCGAACTTATACCGCAGCTTCAGCAACTCACTGACAAGTACAAGCGCGCTGAACGTGTTCAGAAGGCGCTTTTCGATATTTCTGAGCTTGCCAGTTCTGTAAGTCACCTTAATCGCCTTTATTCCGCTATTCATGAAATCATTGCCGATTTTATGAATGCCGATAACTTCTTTGTTGCCTTTTACGAACCCGACAGTAACGTTGTCGATTTCGCTTACTTCATTGACGAATTCGACGAACAAACCGTTCGCCAGCTCCCCGCTGAATCGTTAATGGACGGCATGACCGGTTACATTCTCAAAACCGGCGATCATCTATTTTACAAACGTGACGATGAAGAAAACTTTGCCTCTCAGCATGATATAAAGCTAGTTGGCTCGCAGCCGTTTGAGCTGCTGGGCGTGCCCCTTAAACGAGGAAGCCAAGTCATAGGTGCCATGGTAGTGCAAACTTATGATGAGGGTGTGCACTATACGCAAGAAGATTTAGAAGTACTGCTGTTCGTTTCTCAACACATTGTTACCACGGTTGATAGAGTAAAAAACCGTGAGCTCACTGAACGCACCATCCGCGAACGCACCCGCCAACTGCGAAAAATTAATGACGACCTTCAAGAAGAAATATTAGAGCGCCAAAAAGTAGAGTCGCTTCAGCAGGCTTTATTCGAGATATCTGAGCTGGCGGCTAACCTTGAAGGCGATATGGATGTGTTTTACTCCAGTCTGCACGAAATTTTAGCCAGGCTAATTAGCGCACCTAACTGTTACATTGCCATTCTTGATAAGGAAAAAGAGCTACTCGCATTCCCGTATTTTAGTGACGCACAAGAAAAGAACATAAGTTCAAGGCCTTTGGGGCTTGGTCTAACTGAATTCGTATTGCGAACGGGGCAAGCTGAGCTGGTTAACCCACCCAGAGTATTGGAGCTTGCAGAGTCTGGCGATTTAGATGTGTCGGTTGCGCAAACCATGCTAAACAGTGCGAACTCGTGGTTGGGTTCGCCGCTTGTTGTAGATGGAGAAATTGCAGGTGTTATTGCCGTACAAACTTACGGTAAACACGCTAAATACAATTCTCGCGACCAAGAGCTTTTACGCTTTGTGTCGCACCATATTGCGGTAGCCATTGAGCGTAAGCGCAATACCGAGTCGATGCAGCGCTATAACGTTGAGCTTGAGGAGCGCGTTAAAGAACGCACAGCTGAGCTAAACCGTGCTAATAAGTTCTTAAAGCAACAAATTGAAGAGCGTAAAGAGATTGAGCTTAAGCTTATTCACGATGCGCATCATGACTCGTTAACTGATTTGCCTAACCGCGCCATGTTCACTAGTCGCCTAGAGCTGGCTATTGCCAGTAAGCAGCGTTACAGCGAAAACATGTTTGCGGTGCTGTTTATCGACCTAGACCGTTTTAAAGTTATTAACGATACCCTAGGTCACCACGCCGGCGATGAGTTCTTAATTGAAGTAGCTAGACGTATTGCGCTATGTATTCGTGGTCACGACCTGCTAGCGCGCTTAGGCGGCGATGAGTTTGTTGTACTGCTTGATAACTTTGAAGATGAAGCAGACGTAGAAGAAGTGGCTAGCCGTATAATTTCATCTATTTCCGAGCCGTTCTTGCTTGATGGTCGGGAGATGTATTCAGGTGCAAGTATTGGTATTGCGCACTTAGAAACCTACTATCGCGCCGCTGATGAAGTGCTTCGTGATGCCGATGCCGCTATGTATCAAGCGAAAACGCTAGGCCGCGGACGCTTTGTTATGTTCGACAAGAGCATGCGCGACAGGCTTATTGAAGAGCTTGAGCTTGAAAATGAGTTCAGACGTGCACTGCGTGAAGAAGAGTTCGATTACTTCCTACAGCCCGTTATAAAGCTTAATGACGACAGCACACTGTATAAAGAGATGTATATTCGCTGGTCGCACCCTGCCTACGGCAAGATTGCCAGAGAGCAGTTTAGACAAGTGGCAGAACATAGTGGTCTTACGCTAGATTTAGACTTGTTCCAGCTAACCAAAGCCTGCGAGCTGTTAAACCACTATAAAAATACCGACGACCCGATAAATAAAATAGCGGTTAACGTTTCAATTAATCATCTGCTACAGGCTTCTATGGTAAACCAGATGATTAATGTGATTGAAACATCAGGTATTACGCCTAGCCAGCTGGTATTTGAGTTTGATGAAAACGACTTAAATCGCCGCTCTCAGTTCATTCTTCCTGCTATTAAGAAGTTAAAACGTGCGGGCGTAACTTTGGTGCTGGATAACTTTGGAAGCGGATTGGCTTCATTGAGTTATTTGTTTGCCTACCCCTTCGACTTCATCAAAATTGATCATCGCTTTGTTAAGTCACTGCCTCGCTCTCAACGAAACTTAAAACTTATTCAGTCTGTTATGCTTATTTCAGAGCACTTGAAGTTTCAGGTTATTGCTGAAGGCGTAGACTCACAGGCGCAGCTAGATGCACTTAACGAAATTGAATGCATTTATGGCCAAGGCAAAGTATTGAAGCACGCCAAAGTGCTGGATATGACGTCGCTAGCAAGCTGATAGTTAGTACTTACTTGCTAGCGTAAGCTCACCTTAATTAGCAGGCTACTTTTTCCCTAGTATATCTCGTAGGTTAGCAATTCCCACCTGCGCCTTTTGCTGGCGCTCTTCTTTTGTCGCCTTCGGTTTCTGATTTTCCCACTGTACATCGTCTGGCGGCAGTTCGAATAAAAAGCGGCTTGGCTCTGGGTTAATCACTTCACCAAATTGTCGACGCTCTTTAGCAAGGCTGAATATAAGCTCGCGCTGGGCGCGAGTAATTCCCACATAAGCAAGTCGGCGCTCTTCTTCTACGTTGTCTTCATCAATGCTGCTTTGGTGTGGCAATAGGCCTTCTTCCATGCCCACTAAGAATACAATAGGAAATTCCAAACCTTTTGAGGCATGCAGCGTCATTAACTGTACTTGGTCCCCTTCCCCGTCGTCTTCGCCGCGCTCCATCATGTCACGCAGAATTAAGCGGTTCACCACTTCTGTTAAGGTCATGGGTTGGTCTAGGTCATTACCTTCCAGCATATCGTTAACCCAACCGAATAAGGTACTTACGTTGGCCATGGCCATTTCGGCGGCTTTGGGGCTGGCGCTGGTTTCATATAGCCATTCTTCGTAGCCCATCGTGCGGATCATGGTACGAACCGCGTCAGCGGTGTTGCCACGCTCCGCGTTGTCCGATAGCTCTACTATCCAACGGGCAAAGGTCGAAACCGAATGAAAGGCTTTATCGGGCAACACGCTATTTAAGTTAGGGTGCGTCGCCGCTTCGAACATAGATACGCCCAAGCTATTTGCAAAGTTACCCAGTTTTTCTAGCGTAGCGCGGCCTATACCGCGCCCAGGCGTGTTAATAATGCGAAGCAAAGCGTTATCGTCATCTTGGTTCACTAACAACCGTAAATACGCCATGATGTCTTTCACTTCGGCACGACCAAAGAACGACATACCGCCGCTAATTTTGTACGGAATGCGGTTACTCATTAACAGCTTTTCAAAAATACGACTTTGGTGATTCCCGCGATACAATATGGCGTAGTCATTAAACTGGGTGCGGTTCATGAACTTATGCGCCAGCAGTTCGGCTACCACGCGCTCACCCTCATGCTCTTCGTTCTTCGCCTCTATTACTTTTAGCGGCTCGCCGTACTGCAGCTCTGAGAACAGGGTTTTATCGAACAAATGCGGATTGTTCTGAATAAGAATATTCGCGCAATGCAGAATACGACCTGACGAGCGGTAATTTTGTTGTAGCTTAATGACGTTTAAGCGCGGAAAGTCTTGCTGTAATAGGTGCAAATTCTGTGGCTTAGCGCCACGCCATGAATAGATAGACTGGTCATCGTCGCCCACCACGGTAAAGCGCGCACGCTCACCTACTAATAGCTTTACCAACTCGTACTGACTGGTATTGGTATCTTGGTACTCATCCACCAGCAAGTAGCGAATTTTGCTCTGCCATTTGGCTCTTATTGCTTCGCTACTTTTTAAAAGCAATGTAGGTAATAAAATTAGGTCGTCGAAGTCTAGCGCGTTATATGCCTTAAGGTTGTCTTGGTAACGCTTGTAGGCTTCTGCAAACTCTCTCTCGCCCGTGCTGGTTGCTGACTTTAATAAAGCATCAGGTAAGATAAGATCGTTTTTCCAGTTCGAGATGCAGCTTTGTAAGAGCTGAAGCTGATCTTTATCGCCATCGAGGGTGTCGGACGTCAAATCGTTAAGCAACGCGAACGAGTCTTTATCGTCGAATAACGAGAAACCTGGCTTTAAGCCAAGATCTTTCACATGCGCTTTAATAATGGTTAAGCCCATAGTGTGGAAGGTCGACACTTTTAGCCCGCGCGCCTCCGGCTTGCCCAAGGTCTGCGCTACACGTTCTTTCATTTCACGTGCTGCTTTGTTGGTAAAGGTTACCGCTGCAATGTAGCGAGCTGGCATATCGCAGTTTCTAACTAAATGAGCAATCTTATTGGTAATTACGCGCGTTTTACCACTACCCGCCCCAGCCAGCACCAAACATGGGCCAGACACAAAGGTTACGGCAGACTCTTGAGCTTCATTTAGTTTCATTTAATACCTAGAACAACGTACATTTTTGGCGCGACACAGTTTTCATTGCATGTCGTGTCGATACCGATAGAATAGCTTTCATAATTTGAGCTGCGCATTATAAGGGAATTCCATGTTGGATCCGAAGAAACTCGAAGATTTAGCGAAACAAATTGCTGATGCCGTTCCACCTGGCGTTAAAAACATGGCTGAAGAAGCCGAAGGTCGAGTAAAGGCGGTATTGCAGTCGCAGCTGTCTAAGCTTGATTTAGTGACTCGCGAAGAGTTCGATATTCAAAGCCAAGTGCTTATTCGCACTCGTGAAAAGCTAGACGCTATGGAAAGCCGCATTGCTGAGCTTGAAGCGAAGTTAGCGGAAAAGTAGGCGTTCAAAGCTTACAGAAACTCAAAAAGCGCCTTTATGGCGCTTTTTTTGTGGCTGAATACCATAGACAATGGTTTGTATTGGGCTAGTTACTTTTACTGTTACACCAAATAAAAATGCAGTGCCGTTCCTAGCGTGATGGCTAAACCAATATAGTGATTTTCAATAAACGCGGTGAAGCAGCCTTCACGCTGGCGGCGTTTAATAAGCTGATACTGGCGCACGCATAGCAGAGCCGAAAACAGCACGGCTAAGTAGTAAGGCCAAGTTGCGTTAATAGCACAGCCTATACACCACAAAATGGCAAGGGCAGCGGCCTGTAGCAGCATGACTATGAGCACGTCGTTTGTGCCGAACAATATGGCCGTAGACTTGATGCCTATTTGTAGGTCGTCATCGCGGTCTACCATGGCGTACATGGTGTCGTAAGCTACCGTCCATAGTAAGTTAGCAATAAACAACCACCAGCCGTACGCTGGTACTGTTTCTATCACAGCCATAAATGCCATAGGAATGGCCCAACCAAACGCGGCACCCAATACCACCTGCGGTAAATTGGTGTAACGCTTCATGAAGGGGTAGCTTGCTGCTAGAAGTAAGGCTACCACCGACAACGCAATAGTTTGCCAATTGAGGAATAACACTAAGACAAATGCTAAAGCGATAAGCGCACCAAAAAGTTGTAGTGCTTGTTTGGCCGACACTTCTCCGGTTGCAAGCGGACGCTGGGCAGTGCGCTTTACGCTACCGTCTACTTTCCTGTCTGCATAATCGTTAATCACACACCCGGCTGAGCGCATGACAACTACGCCAGCCACAAAAATGAGCGTAATGCTTAAAGGCGGTAAACCTTGTGCAGCCATAAGAAGCGCCCACAGCGTAGGCCACAGTAGAAGATAAATACCGACTGGTTTATCAAGGCGCATCAGTCGCGCATAGGCGTTCCAATTGTGCTTCATAACTGTTTTTCGCTTTCCTTTTCGTTTTTAGCAGAGCAGCTATAGGCCGGTGAGGACGGAAGAAATACCTCTGCTACTATCATGCTGTAGTTGCCTAACGTAAACAACGAGCGCCTGCCCCACAAGGTTTGATTACTGTTAATACCAAACTGCGAAGCTGGCACTGTACACAGTTGAAACGCTGAGCGTGTAAAGCGCTTATCGTTAAACAAACGTTTTCCTAAAGGCTCTCGACCAAGGTCTGAAAGCTCGCTGTCAACAAAGGCTTGAGGGATGATAGAACGTGCAAACACCCATGGCTTATGATCGCCGCATAAGAGAATTTCTCGCGCTTGATAATGGGTTTCACCGTTGTCGAGTAACAACGACAGTTCATTGTCGTGAGGAATCTGCTCGTGCTGGCCAATAAGCTCTAGAGAAAAGTGGTTGCTTAAAGACTGTACTCGCTCGGTTAACGACCCAGTGTCTAACAGCCAGTTTTTTAGCTGTGCATTAGGAATTGTGATGCCAGAAGGTGCTTGCCAGTCAACCGCCAAACCCACTGGAAAAGTGGCATTAAAACTCACACGAAAAGCCCGAATAATGAATCTGTTAGTATGATAACACGTCATGTTCAATTATTTTCACTCGGTTAAACTTTTGCAGTAGTGTGTTTAATCAGAGTTTTGCTACACTACCAAGTGAATTTATTACTTTGGTGTTTCGGACTTCACTATGCTTAAGTCTTTAGTTTTACGCGTTTTTGCGGTTAGTTTTTTCGTTCTTGGTTGTAACGCAGCAGTGGCGCAAGACAAGGCCAACTATGCTTATTTGGGCTTAGAGCCAGAGATTGTTACCAACTACATTAGCGATAGCGCACAAAAGCTTGGCTATGTACGCGTGTCAGTTGAATTGATGATCCACGATGTTAATCAGCTTGAAATTGCTGAACACCATATGCCGTTACTGCGCTCTACTGCCATTGAAATATTCGGTCAGCAACCGGCAGAGAAAGTTAAATCACTAACTGGTCGTGAAGACATTCGCCGCGCTATTCTTAAAGCGTTGCAAGAGCACATGAAGCAAGAGACAGGCGGCGAAGTGGTGAAGAACGTTATCTTCACCAAATACTTATACCAAGGCGGTTAAAAGTAGATAACGGGCTAAAAGGCTAACGTACGCCTTTTAGCTACATAAAACGCCACTAGCGTTTACCCGACCCAAGACTTAAGGCCCCGGCGAGCAAACATCCAGAAATAAGCCCCGCTGTATGTGCAGCATTCGCCATGTTTACCCACAAAATATCGGCATAACCTAGTACCAACCACACCAACATAAAGCCCACAATTGAATTTGGCAGCGACAAGCCCCAACTTGGTCGCAACCAGCCTAGCCACCACACAAAGCCCATTACGGCATACACCACACCAGACAAGCCGCCAAACAAGAACAGGTTGCCTTGCACAGGATCACTAAATAGCGCTTGTGCGGCGTTCGAAATAGTGGCCGACACTAAGAACACAATAAGCAGCATGCTCATGCCAAGGGTGCGTTCAATTTTAGCTCCCAGCATGCCCCACCACAGTAGGTTAAATATAATGTGCAGCGCCGAAAAATGAATGAACGCAGGGCCTAGTAATCGCCACCATTCGTGATTTTGCGACAAAATGGAAAATGGCTGCATCAATAAATGCTGTGCGATAGGGGCAAACAGTCCAAACAACGACAGTAAATAAACCGCAACACATAGAATAAATACCACCGAGGTAAAAGGCGCTTTCACGGCATCGGCAATGATATTACCCACGGAAAAGCCATTACCCGAAGGCGCCAGCCGTACGTTCTTGCCATTATCCCATGCGGCTTGCTGGTACTTCGGATCGGTAGGGTTTGCCAAAAAGCCATCCGCAATAATTTTTGCACGGTCGAGATGGTCGTGATTATCTAATACCACCACGAACTCTTTATCGTGCTGTACTACAGCGGCCTGAATGTGCTGACTGGTTAAATAATTGGCGAGAAGATGTGCAGGACTTTGCTGATTGAACGCAATTAAAGGATGAGCCATAAGCTAGTTGTTACCCCGAAACAGAAGAATATGAATGCGATATGACATATACCAAGGGCGCGGTATATAACCTCTTTATACTGAAATACTGCAGTAGCTGCAAAAAATAAAGGTGCACATTGTGCACCTTTATCAAATCGCTATGCCGTGACTACCGGATTTGCCAGTCGCCATGCTTCGAAGCCACCGTCCATACTATAAACGGTTTCAAAGCCTTGCTGTGCAATCACTTGGGCCGCCTGCTGGCTGCTTACGCCGTGGTAGCACACTACAACCACTGGGATATCTTTGGGCGTTTGGTCGATAAACGCTGCAAAGTTGTCGTTGTTCAGCTGCGCTGCGTTAGGCATGTGTCCATTAGCAAACGATTGAGGATCGCGAATATCCACAATGGTTACGTCACCTTGAAAGTTTGCAACGTCGTTTACGCTAATGTGTGAGAATGTTGTCATTATTGCCAGTCCAGAATAACTTTACCTGAGTGTCCAGACCCCATGGTATCAAACCCTTTCTGAAAGTCATCAATAGAAAAGGTGTGTGTGATGATAGGCGATAGATCTAAGCCGCTCTGCAGCAAGCTCGCCATTTTGTACCATGTCTCGAACATTTCACGGCCGTAGATACCTTTTATCACCAAGCCTTTGAAAATAACCTGGTTCCAATCGATGGCAACATCTTGTGGAGGTATTCCCAGCATGGCAATTTTGCCGCCATGGTTCATCTTGTTCAGCATGTCTCTGAAAGCCACCGGCACACCAGACATTTCCAGACCCACATCGAAGCCTTCTGTCATACCAAGTTCGTTCATTACGTCTTTCAAGTCTTCCTTGCTTACGTCAACGGCACGGGTTGCACCCATTTTTTTAGCAAGCTCAAGACGGTAAGGATTAATGTCGGTAACCACGACATGACGAGCACCTACATGCTTTGCAACTGCAGCAGCCATAATACCTATTGGACCGGCACCTGTTATCAGCACGTCTTCACCCACCAAGTCGAAACTTAGTGCAGTGTGAACAGCGTTGCCAAACGGGTCAAAGATAGACGCAAGGTCGTCGCTAATGTTGTCTGGAATTTTAAACGCGTTAAATGCAGGAATAACCAAGTATTCAGCAAAAGCGCCCGGGCGGTTTACGCCGACGCCTTCAGTGTTGCGACACAAATGTACACGGCCTGCACGACAGTTACGGCAATGGCCACAGGTAATATGGCCTTCGCCCGAAACACGGTCGCCAACCTTAAACCCTTTCACTTCTTGGCCCATACCAACGACTTCACCCACATACTCGTGGCCTACAACCATAGGTACCGGAATGGTTTTCTGTGACCATTCGTCCCAGTTGTAAATGTGCATGTCGGTGCCGCAAATAGCGGTTTTGCGAATTTTAATCAGTAGGTCATTGTGTCCTACTTCAGGCTCTGGCGTGTCTTGTAGCCAAATGCCTTTTTCTGCTTTCGCTTTAACTAGCGACTTCATGAAATTACTCCCAATTCACGGCCAACTTCAATAAATGCATCTACCGCTTTATCAACATGTTCAAGGCTATGACCTGCTGACATTTGCGTACGAATGCGAGCCTGACCTTTCGGCACAACAGGGTAAGAGAAACCGATAACATAAATGCCTTTCTCAAGCATCTTGTCTGCCATTTCGCTAGCTAAACGGGCATCGCCTAGCATAACAGGAATAATAGCGTGATCTTTACCAGCTAATGTGAAGCCCGCCTCTTCCATACGCGTACGGAAATGATTGGCGTTGCGCCATAGATTAGCGCGAAGCTCGTCACCTTCTTTCATCATTTCAAACACTTTAAGCGATGCTGAAACGATAGGTGGCGCAACCGAGTTTGAGAAAAGATAAGGACGCGAGCGTTGACGTAACCACTCTACGACTTCTTTTTTGCCCGAGGTGTAACCGCCAGACGCGCCGCCTAGTGCTTTACCTAGAGTACCGGTGATGATGTCTACACGACCCATCACGCCACAATACTCATGGCTGCCTTTGCCGTTTTCGCCAAGGAAGCCCGTTGCGTGACAATCGTCTACCATTACCATGGCGTCATACTTATCAGCCAGGTCGCAAATAGAGGCTAAGTCGGCAATCACGCCGTCCATTGAAAACACACCGTCAGTGGCAATAATTTTGAAACGTGCGCCATCGGCATCAGCTTGCTTTAACTGCTCTTCTAATGCTGCCATATCGTTATTGGCGTAGCGATAACGCTTAGCTTTACATAGGCGCACACCGTCAATGATACTGGCGTGGTTTAACGCATCAGAAATAATGGCATCTTCAGGCCCTAATAGCGTTTCAAATAAACCGCCATTCGCGTCGAAGCACGATGGGTACAAAATGGTGTCTTCTGTACCGAGGAAGTCGCTGATAGAGGCTTCGAGCTGCTTGTGAATGTCTTGTGTACCGCAAATGAATCGTACAGATGCTACACCAAAACCATGGCTATCCAGGCCTTTCTTTGCTGCTTCAATCAAGCTTTCATTGTTTGCAAGACCAAGGTAGTTGTTGGCACAAAAGTTAATAACGTGCTCGCCGTTAGCAACACCAATATCCGCTTGTTGTTGCGACGTGATAACACGCTCTTTTTTGTACAAACCATCTTCTTTCGTGGCTTCAATTTGCGATTGCAAATGAGAAATAAATGCCGCAGACATGCCATTCTCCGAGTGTAGGTATATTAAAACCGTTAGTTTAATGAAAGCGCGGTAAAGGGTACACACCCTTGCGCTGTATTTAATGGGTTTGTCGACTAAGTTTGTAAATTATTCAGCACACTACATTGATGAAGCGTGCCCCTTTTGAAACGGTAAAGTCGCCCTAGGCGGATTCTTTCCAAAAACCAAACTCTACTTTGTCGCTTAACACGTCCCAAATGTTAACCTCAGGAATAGGTCTGCTGATAAGGTAGCCTTGACCCAGGTTGCAGTCGAAATGACACAGCAACTCGTACTGTTCACTGGTTTCAATTCCTTCTGCCACCACTTGCATTCCCATGTTGCGCACCATAGAAATCGTAGAGTGAACAATATTTCTATCATCAGCACTGCTGGCGATATTTGCCACAAACGAGCGGTCAATTTTGATGTAGTCGGCGGGTAACGATTTAAGATAACTCAACGACGAATAGCCCGTGCCGAAATCGTCGATAGCCAGCATGCACCCCATGTCGCGAATATTTTGCATGATGGTGGTTGCACGCTTGATATCTGATACCAATACCGTTTCGGTTAACTCTAAGCAAACTTGGTCGGGCGCTATGTCATTTTTGATAATTTGCTGCTGCAAGAATTCAGGCAAACTCGGGTCTAAGAACTGACCCGCTGACAAATTAATCGCCATCTTCACGTCGGGGTAGCCGCTATTTTTAAGCTCTCTGATTAAATAAGTTGAGCGCGTAATTACCCAGTAATCAAGCTCAAGCATGAATGACGTGTTTTCAAGAAGCGGTATAAAATCGGCTGGGGAAATATTACCCTTTTTAGGGTGTTGCCAACGCAATAGCGCTTCAAAGCCCACCAGCCTTCCCGTGTGCATCTCAATTTGGGGCTGAAGCGCTAAGCTAAACTGGTTGTCTCTTAGGGCTTCACGCGCCTCTGACTCCAGCTCAACCTTCTGCATTACTTTAAGGTTCATGGTGGCGTCATACACGCGATACTCCGCCCCTTTTTTGGCTTTGGCTTCGTACATCGCAATATCAGCATGACGCAGCAGTTCTACTGGCGTGGCGCGAGAGTGGTTGGTAATAGCAATACCGATACTGATAGAAACGTAAAAGGTTACGCCATCTACAATGATTGGCTCTTTAAACTCTTCTATCAGCTTTTTGGCTACCGTATCTACGTGCTTTTTGCTTTCGATATTTGAAAGTAAAATAACAAACTCATCACCGCCAAATCGAGATGCAATATCAGACTCTCTAATCGGCTTAGAAATACGCATAGCAGCAGCTTTTAAGAGTTTATCGCCGACGTCATGACCGTGACTGTCGTTAACCTTTTTAAAGTCATCAAGGTCCATGAACATCAGTGCCACTAACCTATCGTCGCGAATTGAACCAGCTAGCTGCTTTTCTATTTGAAACGTCAGCATATTACGGTTGGGAAGTCCGGTTAACACATCGAACATCGCCATTTTTTCAAGCTTCGCGGTGTTAATAGCCATTTGTCCGTCAAAGCTTTCTAGCTGGCGCGCCAGATTATTTGCCGCGTCTTCAACAACGTCCAATTCATCTGTGAATTTGAAAATAGGCGACTTCCTTCGTTTAGCTGCAATGGTGTAAAACTCGCTAAACTTGTGTTCGGCCAGCATAGGCAAACGTTCGCTTACATCTAACAAGCGTATTCTGTATTGATTTAGGAAAAGGTAAAGCAGCGAAGAGAAAATAAAAAATAGCGCAACAGCGCTAGAAATAACGATGTACTGGTATTGTTCGTTTTGACGCACCATGGCCGACACGTCTTGTACAATAAGCAAGTAAGGATGATCACCTGATGCGTGATTAAAAGGCAATAAACTAACCAGCAACTGCTGATTTTCCAGCGCAACATTCATGCCTCTAATAACTAAATCGTCAATTCGCCAATTATCGGGTAACGCATCAAATAGAGATTGAAAGTATTGTCGATTAGCCGCAGATACTTGGCTTGCCACCCTTAATTCTGACAACTCAGATGAGGTTTCTTTGTGCTGGACGACAGCAACTTTGTGCACATCGGTAGCGCGACTAAACAGGTATAGCAGTTCTCTCATCGACGTGGACACAACGATGACAGGCAAGGTTTCACCGTTTGCCATAATTGGAATTGAAATGTAGTGTGTGCATACCGAGTCACAGGACAATAGTGAGCGGCTTTCAAACGACGCGCGAGTGGTATTCACTAGCTTTTCAATGGTTTTATTTACTGGCTGTAGCGGGTTGCCAACAACGCCGTGTTCGTCAAACAAATACAGCGATTCAACTTGAAAGTTAAGGGTCAGGTATTCACTAAGACCGCTAAGCGTTTGTTGTAGCGATTCAAGGCTATCTGCGTTGCCTCCACTCTTATGGCTGATGATATCAATAAGCGTGATCATTCTGCCGTGCAGAATGTCTTCAAAAAGCTGAACCCGTCGTTGATTACTAACTTGGTTTTCCCTTTGCTGGAGCAGAATTCGAGCGTCAGACTCCTGAATAAGAACCGTTGATATAACCACAGCCACAGTTAATACCATAGCCAACAAAATTGTGATGGTTTTAGTGGTGAAAGATACCTGAACCTTCATCTAATGCCCTTAAAACCAATACATCAATTGCACTGACCACATTTCCCAGTGCTTATCGGCATGAGACGCCACATCTAAGTTCAGTAAGCTCACTACCCTTGTCGCACCTTCAACCCAATGATACTCACCTTGAAGTCGCCACTTCGGTGCAATGTCCCAACGCAAGCCTAGGGTATATGTATCTTGGTAGCCAAAGTAGGCGGGGATCACGCCGCCTGTCATAGCCTCTAATTGCCTTCCGTCTCGATCTGACCTGTCGTTAATGTATGTGTCGTAGCCAATAAGACCACTTACATTGTTATTAAACAAATACCTAAACTGAACAAAACCGCCTTCGCCCGTGCGTTTAAAGGCAAAACCAGGGAAGAATAGCCCTTTATTATCCTGAACTTCCCTAACTAGCTCCGCTGACACTTCCCAATTTTCTGCAAAGTATTGCGCAGACAACATAATACGCTCTATGTCTGCATTACCTGCAATACGGTTGTCATTCTGAGAAGGTGTGTACCTGAAATCAGAACTCAACCAGCTGGCACCTAGTTTCCATGTCATGGTAGCCGGCTGCCAGAATACGCTGGCTTGATGAACAAAGTCTTGCTTAATGTCGCCTTTTGCTTGGTCGCCGAGTAAAAAATCTCTCTGGGAGTCGTTAATATTAGAGCGACCGTAACTCCAGTTTAATTCCCAGATATTCTGAGCACCATAGTGTGAGAAACTGGTTTGGATACCGTTGCTTCCCAAAGCAACGTCGCGAAACCCGTCAAAGTACACAGACTGGGGAAGAACAGACGTGTAACGTGTTTGTGGCACATCTCTGGTCACTGAATACAGCCAGTGGCGATTTTTGAAGCGACCAATGTGGACTTGCCCTTGCCACTTACCGGGCAAGTCAGGCAATTTCCAGTCAATAAACAAATAATCTAAACGAGCGCCCTGCTCAAAACGATTCCCGCCGTCTAAATAATTAATTTGCCCGGCAACAGAGATGTTTTCCGCTATTCGATAGTAACCATTTAGCCCAACTTCGGTGAGCTCACCTGTTGTTGCGTTATCGTCAGTTATAAAGTTACTTCCATTTGACTGAGTAACACCTTGAGAGACATAACCGTGCCACGAAAAATCTCCCTGTGAAGCAAGGACAGGCATGCTTATCATTCCAAACGCGAGAGCGATGTATTTATTCATTCTGTTCCTACCTCTACGCGTCTTAATTTCACAATTTCGGTATGTTCAACATAGCCGATAGCGCCTGTGGTACTTTCTAACGCCTCTATCAACGCCTGGTAAGACGTGACCCTAACGGGTGTAACGCCCTGCCCAGAATAGGTAATTTGATCCCATAAGCGAGATAATTGATAAGGGAACATCTGAAGTACTTCACGACAAAACTGCTTGTGGAGCTCATCGTTATCTTGCAATACAAATACCGTGATTTTAGTACCATCGCTCCAATATTGACGATGGCCGGTAAATATCTGACGAAGCTCAGAGCGGTTTAGCTCTGAAACCATGACACTCTCATTAACCATGACGTTTAGTTCTGCTGCGTGTGCCGCAGGCATGCCTGAAAACAGTGCAATATTCAGTAATAGCACCAGTCTAAATTGAGTATAAGCAAGAACAGTGGATAGCCATCGCAAAGCGGGCTTTTTCATTCAGTAACGACTCCCTGTTATTTCAAAGGAACACTTCGCAACGCTAAGTGTAGATAATAGTTGATAGTTTTACCTTACAATTAAGTAAATTAAGCGACAATTAGCTTGTGATGATGCCCTGGTCTATCAACAGTATTTTTTCCTATTGTTCGTATCTTTTAGCATGCGCTATGTGAAGCCTATTTGCTCGAGTATTACCTTTTCGCGCCAAATAAATGCTTATTTTTCAGATAGAACTCTCCGGGCCGCCGCAATTTAACATGCTCATTCCAAAATGATGAATATGGTCAACGATACTCGCGTATGAGCATAACGACTTAGGTTTTTATACTTAAGACGTTGAATTAGATTCACTATTTCAACGAATAATCTTAGTACGTAAAAACTATGAGCGCGTAAACAGACTTTTTTACCTCTGAAACGCGGTCGTTGCTGAAAAACCAAAATAAATCATTAGAATAAAGAATTTACCATAAGTTGTGGGCGACATGGCGACAATACGACGAGACATAGGTGCTGGGCACCACTTTATTTTCGACGACACTTTAGTCAGTCACCCCAATGCGGAGATGTTTACCCCCGACTTTTGGCAGCTTCAAGACAAAATAACAGGTCAAGCCAAGGGACGTGGTACAACCATTTTCATTGAGCATGAGGGTCAGCGCTGGGTTTTACGTCATTTCAAACGTGGTGGCTTGGTGGGCAAAGTGCTGAGCGATCAATATCTGTTTATTGGTGTTGAGCGTTCTCGCCCGTTTGAAGAGTTCAGGCTGCTCGAATATATGCGAACACAAGGTCTTCTTGTGCCTATTCCGGTTGCGGCGCGTATACACCGCCGAGGCCTGATTTACCGCGGCGATTTAATTACTTTAAGTATTCCAAATAGCAAAGATTTACACCACGCACTGTGCGATAAACCACTGGATAAAGATGAGTGGTATGAGGTTGGCCGAGCGCTGGCAGCTATGCACAATTGTCAGGTGTATCATCATGATGCCAACGTTCGAAACATCATGATTGATAGCGATAAGCAAATTTGGCTTATTGATTTCGATCGCTGCGAGCAGCGTCAAGGTAACAGCTGGAAACAAGGTAATTTAGACCGTCTGCTGCGTTCTTTACATAAAGAGAAAGCGAAGAACCCTGTCTTTCACTGGCAAGAGAGCGACTGGTCAGCGTGTATGAATGGTTACCGCGAGGCAGTGAAGTAATAAAAGCACATGTGGTAAGCGGATTGGTATAAGCTAATAATGTGTTACATTAGCCACGTTGAACACATAAACCCTCTACAACGAAAAGATTCGACTTTATGCACACTAGAGCACTTTACCCTGGTACTTTCGACCCGATCACTAACGGTCATGCCGACCTTATTGAACGCGCATCTCAGTTATTTTCTCATGTGATTGTAGCGATTGCTTCTAACCCAAGTAAAAAGCCACTGTTTACGTTAGAAGAGCGCGTAGAAATGATAAAAAAAGTCACTGCTGACTTACCAAATGTTGAAGTAGTGGGGTTTACTGGTTTACTGGCTGATTTTGCTGACGAACAAAATGCCACAATTCTCATTCGTGGTTTACGCGCAGTTTCTGATTTCGAATACGAGTTTCAACTCGCAAATATGAATCGCCGTTTAAACCCAAAGCTAGAAAGTGTCTTTCTTACTCCTGCTGAGGAGAATTCATTTATCTCGTCCACCCTAGTAAAAGAAGTCGCTCTTCACCGCGGTGCAGTGAGTGGCTTTTGCCACCCAGTAGTTGAGAAAGCTTTAAAAGACCGGCTGAGCAAGAAAGATTAAGCACCAATAGTAAGTGTATTAGCGTTGGCAGTGAGTACAGAAAAAGGTATTTCGCTGCCCAATAACCTTACTTTCGATGGCTTTTCCACACACTTCACAAGGCTCGCCTTTTCTCCCATACACATTCAAGTGCTGTGCAAAATACCCAGGCTTACCGTCGGTTTGCGCAAAGTCTTTTAATGTTGTGCCACCTTGTTCAATGGCTTTGGCCAATACTTGCTTAATGGTTGCAGTTAGCGACTGATAGCGAGCAGCGCTGATGTTGCCTGCGGCTCTTCGCGGGTCTATACCAGCTAAAAACAGTGCTTCGTTCGCGTAGATGTTTCCTACACCTACCACAATGGCGTTATCCATAATGAAGTTTTTAACGGGGCCTTTTCGATTGCGCGATAGTTTAAATAAGCGCTTATCGTCAAAGTCGTCTGTAAGCGGTTCTGGGCCCAAATTATTAAGCATGGCTATTTGCATATCAGGAGCCTGAAATAACACTGCGCCAAAGCGCCGTGGGTCGTTAAAACGTAAGCACTTACCTGTGTTTAAAACAATGTCTACGTGGTCATGCTTAATAATTGGTGTCGACGCATCGATAACGCGTAATTTACCCGACATACCTAAATGTAAAATTAACGTGCCTTTAGCTGTTTCAATAAGTAGATATTTAGCGCGGCGTTTTACAGCAATAACGCTCTGACCTTCAACGTTCGCTACCTCTTGTGGAATGGGCCAGCGCATTCTTCGCTCACGCACCACCACCTGCGTAATGGTATTGCCAATAAGATGTGGAGAAACGCCCAAACGGCTTACTTCAACTTCTGGTAGTTCAGGCATTTACAGTATCCAAGGTAAAAGATTATCAAGTTCGGTGTTGGTTAATGTGTACCAATTGTTTTCAAATTTGATCACAACAGGTGATGTATTCGGATAGATGGCGTAAACATTGCCGTTATTATTGCCTGCGAGCCATACTACGACGATGTAAGGCTGTACGTTGGTAATCGCTTCGGGTACGTCAGTGGCCGGCTCAAGCCTTGCCCGCTGCCAATGGGAAAACTGAACATCCGGCTTGATGGCGAGGACTGTATTTTGACCTGACTGGCGCCACTGCTGTCCAACTCGCTCTAAGCTATGGCCATCGTGCTCTATTTTTAACACATAAGCGTCTTCAGGTAGCAGGCTGCGAGATTGAACAACGTCCTTCTTAGGTACAAGACTGTCTAAGTTAAACAATGCAATCATGATAAGCATAGCAATAATGACCACGTTATTCATTGCTCGCTGAGAAATTCTAGCCACCTGACTTCCCGTTAAATATGAGTCCTGAAATTAGGAATATAGTAATACCTAGCCAATATATAAGCTAATTCAATTCAAAGAAAACCTAGGACCTGCTGGAAAAAAGTAAGTGGGAGAAAGCAGTGATCGCAAGACAAACTCAAGGGATCGTGGACAGTCGAATATGGGATCTGGTGGGATCGTGACGTGATGAAGTAGAAATATCTTCTTCAAAAAGCAAAAAACCCAGCAAGGGCTGGGTTTTCGTGGAGACAAAAGCAAGCTAATTACTTGATTTTGGCCTCTTTGAACATAACGTGCTTACGCACAACGGGATCATACTTTTTGATCTCCATTTTGCCAGGCATGTTACGCTTGTTTTTATCA